>Ga0207864_1000141_pt1 | contig 115189 bp, 79 predicted proteins | sample HigsolmetaAR202D_FD_184834 | JGI IMG/M metagenome (GOLD analysis project Ga0207864, IMG submission 184834) | Ionic liquid and high solid enriched microbial communities from the Joint BioEnergy Institute, USA - AR20-2-D (SPAdes) (version 2) ...
GAGCCACTCGATACGGGTTCTGTCTCTTGCTGCTCGCAGTGGTGGGGGAGTATCTCTGTGACGCGGTCAGTGCCGCTCACACACGATCGGCCTCACCACCACTGTGAACGTAACCCCATTATACGAGACACTAAAACACTGAGAAAACAAGAGTTAGACTCGGTACCTTATACCTTAAGCGCAAGCACTTACAATGGAGTGTATATACAAGCAAAAACTCTCAAAAGACTCAGTGTCTCTGCGCCGCAGTGGTGAATTAAAAGCGTTGTGTAAGAACCCCCTGTTCGTATTGCAAGCTTCCCTAAGTGTTGTGCAAGAACGCCTGTGCGCCGTGCAAGAACACCTATTCGTATTGCAAGGCTCCCCGAGTGTTGTGCAAGAACACCTATTCGTATTGCACGCTACCCCAAGCTTCGTGCAAGAACGCCTATTCGTATTGCACGCTACCCCAAGCTTCGTGCAAGAACCCCTGTTCGTATTGCACACCGCCCCAAACGCCATGCAAGGGCATGAAAGCGCTAAAGCGAAGACGAAATACGGCATTACTAAGCGCAATAGCGAGTCAGCGGGCTTGCTCAGCTATCTAGCAGGCCTGTTCAACTAACAAGCAGGCAGACCTTGAGGAAAAACAGGTGAATTGCTCCTTCTAAAGGGCATTCTGAAGCGTGCTACAATGATAACAGGGCGAGTACGAATGGCTCTGAAGCTGGCGGCTCGACCAAATATCCTACCTGCTAGCCCTTAGGAGAAGAGAATGAGTGCCGAAGCAAGAGCGAACAGCTTTCGGATGCCATCAGATGTTCGGTTGGGCTATGTTCATCTTACAGTAGCCGACCTTGAAAAACAGATTTTATTCTATACCCGTGTGCTCGGCTTCCATGTTCACTGGAAACAGGACGGAGAGGCCGCGCTTGGCAGCGCTTCCGAGGTGCTTTTGCGCCTAAGCGAGCTGCCTCAGGCCAAGCGCTACCAGCGCAGCTCGGGTATGTATCATTTTGCATTGCTCTACCCCAATCGCAAAGAGCTGGCGCGCGCTGTAGCTCGGCTCTTCGCGCTACGCTACCCCAATGCACCAACCGACCATGGCATCTCTAAAACGACCTATCTTGACGATCTAGAGGGCAATACGATCGAGCTGTATGTGCGCTCGCTCGACGATGCTGTCTATGAGATTGTCGACGGCGATCTACGGGTGCGCTATGCCAATAGACGGATCGGCACGGGGCGTGACCCGCTCGACCTCGATGCGCTCTTTAGCGAACTGAACGATAATGATTCGATCGATCTACCTTTGCCGGAAGGCACCCAAGTCGGCCATATGCACCTCTATGTTTCGAGCCTCGAACGTTCGCTTGAGTTCTATGCATCGGTCTTGGGCTTTGAAGAAGGCCCAATCTTCCCCAATTTCCGCATGGGCGAGGTGGGTATCGATGCCCTGCAGCCGCATGTGATCGCCTTTAACACCTGGAAGGGTCACAATCTACCGCCCGCGCCCGCCGATGCACTGGACATTCAATACTTTACCATCGTGCTACCCTCGCGCCAGCAGCTCGATCAAGTAGTCGAACAGGTTCAGGCGGCAGGCCTGCCGACCGAAACAAGTGAGCAAGGGATCGTGGTTTATGATCCTGCCCAAATTAAAGTGGTGCTGACCGATCGGATGCCCTCGCTTCAGCCCTAAACAGCTTTGCTGAGCTAGATTGCCGCAGTACCATAGAGAAAGGCTGGAAGATCGCTGCACACAACGATCTTCCAGCCTTTTCTAGCTTTTCGCTCACGAGCCGAGAGCGGCTCTTACAAGCGTGTAGATGGTAGCAAATGTGGTAGATTATACCAAATCCGCTAGCTTGCTTTCTATTAGGCCTTCGGCAGAGCGGAACTTGACTATTTTTGTTGTGAGAGATTTCGCGGCTTTTCGTTTTTCTGAGCTAAGAGCGTGTAAGCCATTCAACGGATTTGATATCACTCACTTTTTTGGCCTTCGGCAGAGCTCAACTATATTTTCTTTCCCCAGCTTTTCGTTTTCCCGCACTAAGCGAACGCAGCTCTTTAAAACGAATTTGGTATGAAACCCGTTTGAAGCGTCCCATTGTCGATGGCTTCGGACCACAGATAGAAGCCGACTGTAACAAGCTAGATGTTGATAGCCGAAGGCGGACGCGCTAGAAGCCCAATGGAAGGTAAAGACCTCTCCGCCAGAATATTAATGCGTCAATCGGAAGCGACCTCAAACAACAGGCCCAGAGCTCGTTGCAGCCCTAGACTCGTAACAAGCCGCGAAAGCCACGCGAGGCGTAGTAGCTCTCGGCCCCATTGTGATAGATGAAGACGCGGTTGTAACGCCGATCGCCGTAAAGGGCGCCGCCCAGTTCGCGCACGGGAGCAGGAGTTAGTAGCCAGCTCGATGTTTTGGTGTCGAACTCGCCCAGCTCTTGCAGCTTGCGGTACATTTCTTCATCGAGTAACTCGATCCCCAACTCCTCGGCCATATCGAGCGCGCTGCTTTTCGGTTTGTGTTCTTTGCGCGCATCGAGGGCCGCGCGATCGTAACACAGGCTTCTGCGTCCTTTGGGAGACTCAGGCGAGCAATCCACAAACAGATATTCATCCGTAGCTGGATCATAGCCAATAACATCTGGCTCGCCGCCGCTAAGCTCCATCTCGTTAAGGGTTTGTAGCCTGGCCGGATTGGCTTGTAGCTTAGCTACTATCTTGGGCCACTCTAGTCCAGCGTGACGCTGCATATGAGTTTCAAAACGGGCTTTTAAGATCTCAAGAATATCGCCATTGGGGACTAGCTGTTCAGACTTTGCCTTGGGCATTCTCAAGCTCCTCTCTCAGTTACGAAACTTGTGTGGGTCATTCCATTCTAGGCGGCTGCATTTTACAGATAGATAGGGCTGCTGTTACTGGATAGGATGTTGGTAGCCGAAGGCGGACGCGGTAAGGAGCGAATGGAAGCTAGAGAAGATAACGCCAAACACTAAAGAGATGAAGCAGATTTGCTAGAAGTTGGGCAGCCCTGCCCGCCATTCAGCCTGCGACAGGGCAAATTCGCTTTCGCTTAGCTGTTTAAGAGCGAGTTTTTGCAGCAAACGTCGCGAATAGTGGTTTTCGGGATGAGTGCCAGAAAGAATGCTATCAATCTGTAACTGCGCGAAGAGGTAATCGATGATAGCGCGACATGCCTCAAAGGCATAACCTTGGCCGTGGAAGGCAGGATGAAAGATATAGTCCAAGTTGCGAACCTGCCCAGACAGATTGCAGCGTGGCTCGATCGCCAATAAACCGATCAGCTCGGGTTTTGCTTTGAGGAAAACCGCCAAATAGTTATCTTCGGAAGCAAACCAAGCCGCGATATCGGCCATTTCTTTGTCGGATGTGGGCCAAGCTGGCTCAAAACGCGCGCTATCAGAGGCTTGATAAGCGACGATCATAGCTTGGAGGGCCTGCCAATCTTCGCTAAGGAAGTTTCGAACAACGAGTCGCTCGGTTTCAATCGCTTCCATTGAGATGGCTTTCTATCGAGACGGCTGTGAGTGGTCAAGCAGAGAAGAAAATCATAAGCATAGGCAATAGATCGCTCGATAAACGGCCTTAGCGTAGATCAATGCCCTGAAGGCCGATGCGCACCCATCGCAACTGGCCCTGCCAGTCTTTGATCAAGAGTGGAAAGCCAGCCTGTGCAGCTGGACGTATCTCAAACATGAGGTTGCGGTCGTGAATATCGCCGTAGTGCTGGCGGAAGTGCTCAAAACGCTCTTGGAAACGTGCCTGTAAGAGCGCAGTGAGCAGGCGATCGATGGCTCGACGGCGGTCGGGCTGGAGCTGAAAGCGGCCCCACTCGTAGCCGTAGACAAACTCGCGTACTTTGATCAGGCCCGTGAATTGCAAACCGATCAAGGCTGTTGGCGAGAAGGCTTGGCCGCGCAGCTGGCCGAGGCGCTCTTCAAAAAAGTAGTGGCCGCCGATAAAGCGTCCATTGAGATAGTGGCGCTCGTCGATCAGCTCGATCACAAAGACGCGCCGCTCTTCATCGGCGACACAATAACATGCCTTCTCTTCGCCCGAGCCAAGGTAACAACACTGCCAACGCGGGTCAGGGAAGTGTAAGGTTCCGTCGCGGTAACTGGCTTGGAGAATGGTACGTCGATGTTGGCTGCCCACTTCGTGTGGTTCGATCTTACGCACCTCTGTAATTTTGCCTTGGAAGTTGAGTGGAAACAAGGCTACAACCCTCACACAGATAAAACTCAGGCTTTAAGCTGCTATTTATAGGGGATCATCTGGCGTGGAGCAAAGATATAGCTGGTTTTTTCGTCTTTTAGCCAATCGATCAGCTTTAGAATACCCACGTAGTTTAAGATGATCCCCAAAACGATGCCGATCAGCCAATCGCTCCAAGTGGCTAGCCCTGCTTGCAGCACATGCCAAAAGAAAAGGAGCATGATAGGCAGAAAGAGCAGCAAACTCGTGAGCATGCCGGGGTTGTAGAGCGTTCTGGCCCTGAGATTAAACAGTAAGCAATGGGCGATGATATTGGCGAGCGAGACCAATATGCTTGCGATCGCCAACCAAAGGGCATGCTCAGCAACGAGTGCGGCCAAGCAATAGATCGACCAACCGATAGCGACATTGACGATCAAGGAGGTATTGCTGTTTAAAGGGAAACGATCGGGCTGCCTGCTTGCGTACAGAACCTTGTTGACCATACCGGGGAAGTAGCCGGGATAGCGATACTCCTCAAATTGGTGGAGGCAGAGAGATGCGAAACTGAGCCATAACAAACAGGCGAGATAGCTGAAATCTCCAAACCAAAGAGCCAAAGCGATGACGACGACAATACAGAGACCTAGATCGTACCAGTGATCTCTCAAGAAACGCATCGTTGTTCCTTCAACTATAAGGCTCTGATAGACCAAGCAGGCAGCACAACGTCGGTTGGCCAAGCTTGGCTCACTGCCCACTATGGGAATTGTGCTTGGGCGAAAAGAAAGAGCTTACTCGGCTAGGTATTGCTGCTTGCAGTAATCGAGATCGCAGAGCCACTGGTGGCGATCTTGGGCATCGAGCCACGATTCTGGGAAGAAGTTACGCTCTAACACAACCTCGATGATTGCGGCACGTATTTGGTGAGCGCAGATTATGGGCGGAACACGCCCCACACCCGTGCCCAAGCCCGGAAAGGCCACCCGTTTGATATGATCTCTGATCGGTTGACCTGTTAGCGGCCCCAAGCGGAAGTTGCCATGTTTGATCAATAAGAAAACGGCGCGCGCGGCTAGATAAGGATTGACGGTGTCGTTGATCTGCATGGGAACGCGCATGGTTGGCGCCGCGATCAGATAGGGGATCTTGGGCGAGTCGGTGGGTACGATCTCGGCGTCGCCCACCAATAGCTCGCCGTGGTGCAGCACTCTGATCAAGCTTTGCAGGCGCTCTTGCACTTGCCAGCCAAAAAACTTGGTGTAGATCATATCGATCCCACCGTCCATAAAACCGAAGCTATTGGCAGGGCTAACCACAGCATCGCATTCTAGATCTGTGATCGAACCACGGTGAAGTTTTACATAGGGGAGATCAGAGCAGGCCTTCTCCCAGGCCTCGTAGAGATCGTCAGCGACAGAAGTCAAAACTATCTCCACAGATATCCTCCTTCATGCCTGTTTAGCATTCTGGCTGAGCAATTATCAACAAGCGATCAGCGCTTGCCACAACCATACTGTAGCCAGTAGGCGAAAACCCGAAGGTGCGGATCTCTTGATCTTTCGCGAGGCAGTAGATCTGCTGAGTTTCACGCTCAAGCAGCTCTTGAAGCCAGTCGTGCGTTAGCGAGAGCACAACAGCCTGTTCGGGCCAATCGAGCGTCACGGCTTGAAGCTGCCAGCCAGCGGGATGATTTAGCGCAAGGCCGCCGCCGTGCAGCCCAGCGGTACGCACTTTGATACCCGCGAATGGCCCGAAGGCGTGAGCGGTTAGGCCATAGACATCAAAGTTAAGGCTGCCTGTAGTATCGCGACAGATCCGCTCTCCATTGCGACAATTATAGATGCTCCGCCCTTGCTGTGACAAGACAAGCAGGTAGTCACTATGAGGAAGATAGCCCAGATCAGTTAGTCCGCTAATAGCATGGATCGAACGGTGAGTCCATGGAGCTGGCGGGTAACTGATGGCTGCGCTTCTGATCAAGGTATGCAGTTCTGAACGTTGGTCTGATATGCGCATGCTTTTCTCGTACAGCTAGAACGATTGTAAACTAACGGCTCTACCAGCAATAACGAAAGAAATGGATGAAACTTGTTGAGCAAAGTGATAGAGAATCGCTAATAAAAGTCTTTAATAAAAGAAATAATCAATTAAGACATATTCTGAGCCATAAATAGCAAGGTGCTTGGCACGTTGATTGCTAATTATTTAAACAAGATTGGTAAATGGGAGCAACTGATTGATATATAAAACAGTTTGAATATATTCTTAAACTGTATATCCTAGTGCTCCTACCCTCATCCTCGCTTCATTCTCCACCCTTTGGGCTGCTCCATACATGTCTACTCGCTCGCTTCAGTGATTGTACCACTGAGCTTAGCTTGAGGCATGTCAAATTTCAGTCCAAGCTCATGTGCCAAACTCTAGGAAAAACGTCGCGGGCATGCTACGCGAATGAAAGGATAGGAGATCGCGATGCCAAACAAGCAACGAGAGCAGGGGGTTCAGAAGCAACCGACCCCTCCGTTCCCTCAGCAGCAACAAGAGAAGCCCGGAATCGAGTCGGATGTTACACCCCGACCGCGCTATAAAGCACCGACCTATCAAGGTGCCGATAAACTTCGCGAAAAGGTAGCTTTGATCACGGGTGGAGACTCGGGTATCGGGCGGGCCGTGGCGGTATTGTTCGCGCGCGAAGGTGCGAATGTTTCGCTTGTATATCTGCCCGAAGAGCAGTCTGACGCCGAAGAGACCAAACAAGCCGTAGAGGCCGAAGGGCAAGAGGCACTACTGCTGGCGGGAGACTTAGTCGATCCCGACTTCTGTCAAGACATCGTTGAGCGCACTATCGATACCTTCGGGCGGCTCGATATCGTTGTGAATAACGCCGCTTATCAGCAACATCAAGCAACCATCAACGAGCTGAGCGACGAGCAGTGGGACCGAACCTTTAAGACCAATATCTACGCTTACTTTCGGGTAGCCAAAGCAGCCTTGCCGCATCTCAAGCCAGGCAGCACCATCATTAATACCGGCTCGATAACCGGTCTCGATGGCAGCGAAGAGCTGCTGGACTACTCTTCAACCAAGGGTGCGATCCACACCTTTACCAAATCGCTGGCACAGAACCTGGCCGACAAACATATTCGGGTCAACTGTGTTGCGCCGGGGCCGGTCTGGACACCGCTCAACCCGGCGGATCAAGACCCCGACAAGGTTGCAAGCTTTGGACAGAACACTCCGCTACAGCGACCGGCCCAACCCGAGGAGCTTGCACCAACCTACGTCTTTTTAGCATCGGAAGCCGACTCGAGTTATATCACCGGCGAAGTGATTACGGTCGCTGCAGGTTCAAGCTCAACCGGTTAGACGATACGGTGGCACAGTTCGTGCTCTAAGGTCTAGTAAGATCTAGCGACGTTGAAATAAGCATATTTCGCAAAAACGATCGGTGGCACGGCACTTGCAGTATATTTAGAGTGTATGGAAGCAGCAATATAGTAGCATCCCTACACAGGCCCTCCATAGATCAATCCTAGATTGACCTATACCCATTTACAACATTCCAATACCATCAGTCTGATCTGGTTGAGCGCTTCATCTAGATTTTGACTGCCCTCCACTCCACTTTCATCTCTCATCGCAGCAAGCTGTGTTCAGTGTTGAACAGTATTACGTCCTATCCCGGGCAAATTGCCGCAACTAAATAAGCAACATTCTGTACCCTATCTAGACTCGTCGAACCAAGATACGGAATATCCAGAAAGGACCCAAGTATCATGACTAAGACGATCGTCGGACTATTTAATACCTTTAGCGATGCGCAGGTGTTGGTAGACGATCTGCTAACGCTTGGTATCGAACGCGACGCCATCAGCGTTTTTAGCACACAACGACCAGCTGATCAGCTCAAAGAGCGTGAACTATACGGCGAACCGAACGAGCCTCTGGCCGAGCCTCCCCAAGAGACAGGCGCGATCCAAGGCGCGCTGGGTGGTATGACCATCGGCGGTGCGTTGGGGCTCTTACTAGGCATCGGTACGCTGGCTATTCCGGGCGTCGGCCCTGTTTTGGCAGCCGGTCCTTTGGCGGCCGCTCTGGGCAGCACAGCCGTAGGCGCAGGCCTTGGCGGTTTGATCGGCGTACTGAGCAACGCGGGCGTCTCGCACGACGATGCTCTGCTCTTTAACGAAGGACTGCGACGCGGTGGCACCTTAGTGAGCGCGCATGTTCACGAGAACATGATCGATGCAACCGAAAGGGCCTTCGAGCGGGCTGGCGCTGTCGATATTCAACAGCGTGCCGCTGACTGGCAGGCCGAAGGTTGGTCGCCAACTTCGCGCCCACCTAACGATTATAGCGATCCCGATGCTGGTGATACTTGGAAAGAGAGCAGCAAAGTCGGCACTGTCGGCGGAGCTGTGGCAGGAGGCGCCACAGGCGCTGCGATCGGCAGCGTAGGTGGACCCGTCGGCACCGCGATCGGCGGAGTCGCTGGAGCAGCAACAGGTGCGGCGGTCGGCGCGGCTGGCGATATCGCTGGCGAGGCCATCGACGACGACGGAGATCGTTCGTATGTACGCGATGAGGATCTGATCGCTCGCGACTACGAGCGAGGCGGAAACGATGCATATACCCGAGGAACCAATGACTCGTGGAGCTTGCACGAAGCCGACTATCGCGATGACTTTATTGTGAACTACGAGCCCATGGGCTATGCCTGGGATCAATACGCACAGGCCTATCGCTACGGCGACAGCTTCTCGGCCGATCCGCAATATCGCAATTACGACTGGGACCAGGTCGAACCGCATATGCGCCAAAACTGGGACGAAAATCTCTACGGATCTTGGGAACGCTTCAAGGACGCCGTGCGCTATTCCTGGGAGCGCGCGAAACAAGACCTGCGTTAGTTATCGGTTTGCCCGCTTGTTGTAGGACCTAATCTATATGAAGTTAATGTCAGCCCAGTGCGACAAAGTGTTAGCAGGCTAGACATCTCGATATTTTATAAAAGGAGTTAGACCATGATCAACTTTATTGTATGGCTGCTGTTCGGTGCGTTGGTTGGTTGGTTGGCCAGTTTGGTTATGCGAACGGATGCTCAGCAGGGCGCATTGCTAAATATCATCGTCGGTATTGTTGGTGCCTTCCTTGGCGGTTTCCTCTTCAATATTCTCGGCCTTGGCGGAAGCAATATCAACAATAGCGACTTCAGTCTCAGCGCTCTGATCGTTTCCTTCATTGGCGCGGTAGTCTTACTGGGCATTGTGAACCTCTTCCAGCGAGGTAGTGTGCGCTAAACCTGCACACCCTAAAGGCCCAAGCGGTCGGACGAGGGCGGAACATAGGTAAGGTATCCCCTCCTCCATACAGTTCTTACACGAAACAGAGAGCTTGCGCTACATAGGTGCAAGCTCTCTTTCCAACACAGAATAGGAGGACAACGATGCAAAACCATTCAAAACGTGCGCTGGCTTCTCGATTGCATCCGTATCGGAACGAATTGGCCGAGCTAGATCGGTCAGAGCGAACGAACGAGGAGGGAGTGGCCCAACTACGCTTGGTGATCGGAGCGTGTATCGGAGCAGTGGTCGGCTTATTGTTGGCCTTGGTCTTAACCAGCGATCTGATCGTGTTGCCGGGCATACTTTCAAGTCTAGGCGACAATGCTATCGCACTGGTGGTTGCGATCTTCGGTATCGCATTTGGAATCTTGTTGAGTTCAAAGCAATCACAATAATACTATGGCATTATTTTTTGCAGCTTATAGCTGCGTACTACGCTAGAGAGATTTCACGCGCTGTGAAATCTCTCTTTTTATTCTGTTGCCAGCCAACATAGACAAGCTACAGCCCCGATATCTCTCCCAGCAATCTCCTCGATCTTCCAAACAGCGCCTCTTCAGCCTCAAACAAGGCACACATAGCCTTTTACACCCAATCCGTTCGATCAGTTCAGCCCTCAAGCGGCGAGGGCACTAGCCCCCATTTCGAGCTTTAGCGCGTCCGCCTACGGCTACCAACAGCCCGCCCAGCAAAACGCTGTACATTAGCCACAAATCGACATACGGTCAGCGTTATCGGCCCTCACCCCCCGGCCCCCTCTCTCGCACTGCGGGCGAGGGGGTGAATGTTGAGCTTGTATGCGATTTCGCTACGCGAAATCGCATACAAGCTCTCTGCGTTCTGTGCTCGCAGGGATAACCCCGCGATGGTATGCGAACGATCGCCCTTTGCTGCCGACACGATTTTTGGGTAATGCATAGCAGCAAAACGAGGGGCCAGTTGGCGGTGCATAGAAGCGATCGTAGAATTGGAATCTACAAATAGTTTCCGTATCACCCAGCATAGTAATTTCGGTTGATTCTTTTGAACGAAGAGTTTGCGCTTCAGAAGCAATCGGCCTTCGTCAGGCTAGAAACCTCTGTGGATTGCGAATGTGTCACGCTAAGCTCCGACATGGAGCCTTCCTGTGGACGATTTATATTTCAGAAGTTGGGAAGAATGAGATCGTTTTGATTTAAGGAAGTATTCGAAAGCCTATCTGATACTTTTTAGCAGCTAGCTGTAAGGAAGGTGTCATCTAAGTATCACTAGTTACAGAACCATTTCGCGTTAAAGTTAGAAACAGGTTGGCTATAGAGTTGTAGTACAAACATAGAAAGACCCAAACCAACATCTGACTGTATGGTGGTTTTGCGCATAAGGGAGTGAAGCGTGTCTATGCAAACAGTACGTCTTTGGATCTGTAGCTTAGCTTGGATCGGCATCGTTTTATCAGCGTATCCCGTGGCGGCTCGCGAAGCAAACACAGCAAGCGCCCAAGTATCAGCAGATCAGGGTATTCCAAGTAAAACGACGCTCGCACCTAGTACAGCTTCAGATGGTGGTATCGGCCCTGCCAGCAACGACTATATCTCTCCGATCACAGAGGCCGAGAAACCTTTTACCCATATGCTCTTACGCTGGGAAGCCACTAGCTCGATCGAAGAGGGCATTATTCTCGAGCTGCGTGCCAGCCTCGATGGCAAAGACTGGACAGATTGGAGCGAAGTCGCCCACAACCACGACCTATGGCAAGAGAGCGACGGCCCAAATGTACATTGGAGCCAGACGATCTATGCTGGTGAGGGTGCACGCTTCTGGCAGGTGCGCTCGCGTTCGCAAGCCGGACCCGATAGCACTGTTCCAACGCTGATTTCAATCGATGTGCATGTCGTCGATGCCCGCTGGGGGCGCGAGGTCGAACAGCAGGCTTTGCGCAGCAACGCTTCCAACACAACGTCCAGCATCAGCAAGCCCGCAGTTGTAAGCCGCACCGGCTGGGGCAGCCCCGATGGGCAGGGAAGCCGAGTTAAAACAGTCTACTATCCCGTCAACCATATGGTTGTGCACCATACCGCCGATCCCAATACGCTGCGCAGCAACGAGAAAAACTGGGGCGATCGGGTGCGAGCCGAATGGTCGTTCCACACCTATTCGCGCGGCTGGGGCGATGTAGGCTATAACTATCTGATCGACCCCAATGGCGTGATCTATGAAGGGCGCGCGGGCGGTGATGACGCAGTGGCCTTTCACGATACCGCCAACTATGGCTCGATGGGCGTGGTGGTGATCGGCACCTATAGCAGCGTGACACCAACGGCGGCCTCACAAACGAGCTTGGTCGCATTGCTGGCTTGGAAAGCGCAGCAGAAGAAGATCGATCCACTTGGGCGCTCGTTCTATTACGGCTGTTCGATCTCGAAATATTGCAAGCCCTTTAACAGCGGATCGATCGTCGACAATATCGCAGGGCACCGCCAAGTGACTCCGGGCCACACAACCTGTCCGGGCGACGCCTTTATGAACATTATGCCGAGCATTCGCAGCCGCGTGGCCGAGCGTTTGGCCGGAGGCAGCGGCGATACACCCGTTACAGGCGATAACGGCGATCTGTTGATCGATGAACTGGAGTCGACCTTCGAGCCCTCGAACGCAACTTGGCATGACGCCTACTGTGGCTACGGCGGCCATAGCTTCTACACCTATGCCACCGATAAGGCAAGCGAGAGCAGCAATTGGGCAACTTGGAGGCCCAATATCCCTACCGCTGGGCGCTACACAATCTATGCGCATATCCCACAAGGCTGTGGGCTTGCTTCACCGCCCTACGCCACAACAAACGCCAAATACACCATTCAGTCAGCCGACGGCAGCACAAGCCGAACAGTCGACCACAACAGCTCGGAATCGTGGGTTGATCTGGGTACTTACAACTTTAATGCGGGCACAAGCGGCTTTGTGAGCTTGAGCGACCTAACCGGCGAGCCATTCAGCCAGAAGAAGGTGATCTTTTTCGACAGCGTTAAGTGGGTGCCCGTTTCGGAATATGACGCCGATGTGCAATTGGTGAAGGTGAGCTTCCCGCGCACCACGATCTCGGCAGGCGAACTGCTCAAAGTTCAGTTTACGGTCAAGAATGTAGGCGCGACAACGATCGCGGGGCAAGATCCGCAGACCGGAACCACAGGCGACGGCAGCTACGACGGCAATAACGGCTATGTGTACGACGAAAACGAGTGCTTCCTAGGCGATAGCGCGGGCAATTACCCGGCTTATCCCAAAGAGACGGGGCGCTTCCGAGTGACGCTGGGAGCGCAAGGCTTGCAGCAGACCTGCGCGGGCGAAACGGGCGGTTACCCATGGCGCTGGGGCATCAACGGTGAGCTACTGCCGGGCCAAACGCGCGAGATAACTGGCTACATTCGCTTCCGTACGCCCGGTAACTATACCTTGCAGGCTGGGCTTGTGCAAGAGTATGTGAAGTATCACGCCCAAGCGGTCGCGAGCACAACTATTACGGTGACGCCCGAGCAGTTCGCACCCATCCCGGTTGAATTTAACGACCGTTTGGAGCCGATCGCGCAAGTCTATGCGCTGGGAGATATTCCCGATAACTTTTTGGCGCGCACCTCTAACCCGCTTTCGATTCCGCGTGGCGAGAAGCTAGGCAGCTTCGCTTGGGATGGCCGTATGATCGATTGGGGCGAGGGCGGCCCGTTCGGCAGAAGCGATGCGTTTTTGGTCGAGCAGACACGGGTCTTCTATGCGCCGAGCACAGGCAGCTACACATTCTCGACGACGAGCGACGATGGCTCGTGGCTGTGGGTCGATGGCACGCTGGTGGTCAACAATGCAGGTCTGCACGAGGCCCAAGAGGTGACCGGCACGATCCAACTGACGAAGGGCGCCCATGTACTGTCGTTTAAATACTTCGAACGCAGTGGAAACGCCTCGATCGGCTATGCGGTTAAGATGCCGGGCCATAACGACTATGGGCAGGTAATCGACTATTTGGGCGGCAGTAGCCTGCACTTTAAAGAGGTCTTTACGGAGGCGCCCCAGATCTACTTGGCCGCGGCCGATAACGGTGGCACAGGGGTTAGTAAGATTCGCTATGCATTCGAAGGGCAGGATTTTCAAGAGAGTTCAGGCTCGCTCGTCAACGTTACGCTGCCAACGACGCTAGCGAATGGCACCTATACACTCTTGTATCAGGTCTTTGACCAAGCCGGAAACGCTAGCGATATCCATGCTATCCGCTTTACAATCAATAGGGACTTTCCTGTCTATCGGCTCCACTTGCCTTTAATACCTAATTAAGGATGTTGAGAATCGAGAAGCAGAGCGTTGCGGAACAGTGGGTGGGTCGTTATGATCCGCCCGCTGTTTTTATGAATACACTGCGACAGAGCAGAAGGGATCTTGTTTGTGGTACAAAACAGCGAGCGGTCTCGGCGCTGAGGGCGGCTAGCGACCTTATTTGGTGGGCGGGATGTTGGTAGCCGTAGGCGGACGCGCCAAGGACCGAATGGAAGGGAGAGAGCAAGCCGCCAAAGCGCCAAACAGAGCAAGCGGATGCTAGATTGCTGCTAAGGGTCGCACGCGTGACAGATGCAAGGGTTGAAGCTTGGCACACAGCACAAGGCATACGGGTTACAAGCAGAAAAAGGCGCAGACAAGCTGGCCTTTAACAAGAGCATTGGTTGCTTGGTGAGGGAGTGAAGAAAAGCGCACTAGGCTTGGTAGATCTGGCCACCTTCGACACGCATGCGCTTGGCAATGCTGAGGAAGTTGGCGTCGAAGTCTTCCATACCGGTGGCAGTTAAAATGGTCTGCTGATCGGGCCGCCCGATGGCACGCAGCAGGTGGGCGCGCCGAACCGCGTCTAACTCGGAGAGCATATCGTCGAGCAGCAGCACGGGCGCATCGAGGGTGCGAGCGCGCATCAGTTCGCCTTCGCCCAGCTTGAGGGCCAAGGTGACGCTGCGCTGTTGGCCGCGCGAACCAAAGACACCAAGGTTGACATCGTTGACGGTGAAGAGCAGATCGTCGCGGTGCGGGCCGATCAGGGTCTGACCGCGGGCCAGCTCTTCGCGGCGCATGGCTTTGAGCTGCTTGCGGAAGACAGCGCAGACTTCTAGCTCGCTGCTGGCGCCCTCTAGCTCGAACGAAGATTGATAACTGATCGCAAGAGGGTGCGATCCGGCTGTGATTTCGGGGAAGAGCGGGCCAGCCAGCTGATTGAGATCTTGAACCGCTCGCAGGCGCTCTGAAATCACGTAGCCGCCAGCGTTGGTCAGTTCCTCGTCCCAAAAGGCCAGCTCGTCGTCGACCGAACGGGGCGGACGGCGACGCTCGCGCCAGGCCCGCAAGAGGCTGTTGCGCTGTTGCAGGATTTTGCCGTAGTGCGAGAGGGTGCGCACATAGCGCCCATCGAGCTGGGAAAGGGTCACATCGAGGTAGCGGCGCCGCTCGGCAGGCGCTCCTTCGACCAGCGAGAGGTCGGCGGGCGTAAAGAGCACGACGCGCAACTGGCCCACCAAGTCGAGTGCGCGCATCTGCTTTTTGTTGATGCGCACGATCTTTTGAGAACCGTTGGTGAGCTGACCGTCTTCATCGGCGCGGCGCTGCACGATCACCTCAAGGCGGGTTTGGGCATCGCGGCGCTGAACTTCGCAGACCAAACGCGCAAACGGCGGTACGCCCGCTTCGCCGACCGCATCCCAGCGAACCAGCTCGCGATCGGCCCCCGCTCGGGTCGATTTGGTGGTTGCAAGGTAAAAAAGCGCTTCAAGCACGCTGGTTTTGCCCGCTGCATTGGGACCATACAGCAGGGTAGTGTGCGGCCCGATCTGGAGATCGAGCCGCTCGTAGTTACGAAAATCGCGCAGACTAAGCTTTGTGACGTGCATACGTAAGTTTCTGCTGGCTGCTGTTTCGAAAAATCACTGTGTTAAACGAAGGGCACGCAGAGCTGCAAGATCTCCACAGCCAGAGCAGAACATTGCAATCCGCAGTTCACGAATCAAAATCGACAGTCCTTCGCTAACCGCCTCGGCACCGCGTTCGCGCACCGCATCGAGCAGGGCCGGCCGGGCAGTACCACAAAGGTCGGCGCCCAAGGCCAGGGCGATCGCGATATCGATGCCGTTGCGAATGCCACCGCTGCCCAACAAGGTGATATTGGGCAGGGCCGCCCGCACCTCGCGGATACATTCGGTGGTGGGAATGCCCCAACCGGCAAAGGTTTGGGCAACCCGTGTGCCAGCGCTATTGGGTTGGCGGAAGCGCTCCACCTCACTCCAACTTGTTCCACCAGCACCAGCTACATCGATCGCCCAGACGCCGATATCAACAAGGCGCTGAGCGTCGGCAGCGCAGATCCCATTGCCTACTTCCTTCACAATGACCGGAACCGAGACAAAACGACAAACCTGTTCGATTCGCTTGAGCAGGCCTTTGAAATTAACGTCACCTTCAGGCTGAACCGCCTCTTGGAGAGGATTGAGGTGCAAGATCAAGGCATCAGCTTCGATCATGTCGACCGCTCGTTGGCAGTGCTCAACTCCATAGCCATAGTTGAGCTGAACCGCACCGATATTCGCAAAGAGCGGAATGGTGGGTGCAACTCGGCGCACTTGGTAGCTCGATTCAAGACGCGGGTCGCTTAAGGCAGCACGTTGCGAACCTACGCCCATCGCAAGATGAAGCGATTCTGCCGCCTCTGCGATCGCCAAATTAATTGCCTCTGCTTCGCGTGCTCCGCCTGTCATCGAACTCACAAACAGCGGGGCTGCCATCCTTTTGTTCAAGAATGTCGTGCTGGTGTCAACCTCATTGAGATCAAGTTCAGGAAGGGCGTGATGAGGAAGACGATAGGAGGCAAAGCCCGTTGCCACGCCTTTGGCTTGGACATCTTCGTTGAGGACTATACGAATATGGTCGATTTTACGGCTTTCGGTAAGTCCTGATTCTGACAAGTGAGTTCCCTCATGCTAATACAAAAGACAATGGGAAAAAATCATTTTTGTCTCTAGAGACACGATCTATTGTACCATGAATGGCTAGATTTACTTTTATTGGAAAAGGTATAAAGCGAACTTTTTCTCTATAAGAAGCGAATTATGCTTGAAATGAGTTAGGCGCTACATTCAGATTCCGACGCCTAACGAGCTAGCAGCGAGGCTTGGTTTCTGAAGTTATACCAAATCCGGTTGATTACGTTCTCTTTGGCCTTCGGCAGAGTGAAACTTGACCATTTTTATTGTGAGAAATGTCGTGCTGCAGCGCGAAATTTCTCACAACTCTTTTCCCGTTTTTGCGTTACAAGAACGCAACTCTGTAAGCGATTTTGATAGTAGGTCAGGAAAAGCGGATTCGGTATAACAGGAGCCTAAAGAGGTTAGCGGTTCAAACGAGTAACGTATACACATCACTGACACGTCTTCTTGACACATTAGGCCAGTCTATGGTAAACTCTGGCGCGTGGGGATGTGGCGAAATGGCAGACGCGCAAGTCTTAGGAACTTGTGTCGCAAGACGTGTGAGTTCGAGTCTCACCATCCCCACCATTCATTAGGTTGGTGATGAGATCAAACCTAACCTCTAAAGTCCGAATGGTCACTGACCTTTCGGCTTTTTTGTTATTTTCCCCAGCAGGCCTCGAGACGAGACTGTGCGAACAAAGCCACATTTATCACTTTGGAGCGATCTCGTTTTCTCTAAGCACCACTCGAGCGATCGGTCTTTGTCAGAGCGGAACAGTTGCTGAGCTATTTCGCACTGTCGCGCGAACATTCGCAACGCTTTAGATACGCAGTGTGTAGCCTTGTCTCTGTTGCAAGAGAGCGTCTGAAGACAAAAGCATATATGCGCGTTTCGCATGAAAGGAGCATGAACAATGATCGCCTTTCAGGATTTTGTGCCCCGCGTTCAGAGTAAGCGTTTGTTGGGCATAGTCAACGACTACGAAAATCTGCACGAGCTGGTCAGTCGCGTGAATATCTGGATCGAGCAGAATCAGATCGATGTGATCAATATCGAGACGCTACAGGTTACAGATCTTTCAAAGGGGACCGAAACAAGTTCGCAGGCCCAAATGACCTCACAGGCCAATGTCACTTCAACTTTTCAAATTGTACGGGTCTGGTATCGCGAGAAGTCTGAAAAGGAAACAGCATACACAGGCCAAACGACCCGGCTTAGGTAGATCGATCTTTAAAAAGGCTGGCCAAAAGCAGCAATTTTAGGCCAGCCTTTAGGAGGTTTTAAGATCTAAGAGTGATCTCCTTTGGCCAAGAAAGCATCCATGAACACTCAAGCACTTTTAGAGGCATTAAGCAATCAGTTTGGGCAAACGATCGTTGCGGCAGACTATCAGACCAAGCAGTTGCACGTCGGATCTTTCAAGAATGTCTCTTCTCCGCCGATCCTGAACAGAAGCGCGAACAGATCGCCAAGTTGCAGGCTATTTACGAGCTGGGCCAGCTAGAGCGCTAAACAAGTGTTGATCGTGCGTGGCAGAGATTGTCACATCCACTTGACACGGTCAAAGTTCTGGCGGCGATGTCTCTCGCTTCCATTCGGCTTCTAGCGCGTCCGCCTACGGCTATCAAGTCACCTTCCATCCATTCAGGCTATCAAGCGTATCGCTGCGCTCGTTGCGACCTGCCGGGTGCAAGCACCCAGCAGGTTTAAAGGTTCGCTGGCCTCCGCCTATCAAACACGTATCAACGGCCTTATTGAGTTGATTGAAAACTAAAGGAGAGAATTGTGGCTCAATCTCAACATCAACCAGTGGAATGCCATCGCTGCGGCCATAACTGGGAGGTCGACCTTAGCAAGCTTGGCAAACCCAATAAAGTGATCTTCAAAAATGAAACGAACTTGCCCAAAGAGACCTTCAGCTTGAAATGCCCCAACTGCCATACCCTCAATATGCTCGATCTGCCGCTCAAGGAGAAGTAGCATGGCAGAGCAGGAGAAACAGCCAATACGCACGCGTCCGCCCACGCCCGAAGAGACAGCCCTGAACGAGTGGTTTGCCGAGCAAGAGAAAGACCCTAGCAAAACACTAGAGGAAGCTGCCAAACAGATTATTCACCTTGTATCGGCGCTCTATGCTGTGGTGTTTGGGATTCTGGCCTTTGCGGATAATCCGGCCTATCTGGGTTTGTTGATGGTGCGTTTATCAGGTACAGTGGTCGTGCTGACCTACCTTATTGCGCTGATTAGCGCCTTGTTTGTGGTCATGCCACGTCGTTACACTTATGCCAGTGCCAGCCAGAGCCAGCGCCAAGTCGTCTTCGACAAGATTATAGAGCGCAAGGCGAATCTACTGCGAATCGCGTGGATCAGCTTTGGGGTGGCGAGCATCGCCTTAGCAGTGCTATTGCTAAGCATTCTCTTTTACTTTTAAAGCCAACAATTCTACAAAAGCTGCCAAGGAGCAATAGTCCTAGCAGCTCCCTTCATTTGTTCGTTCTCGTCCCAAGGGTTGCTCGATCACTCGTGCGATGTCTAGGGGCGAGATCGGCTTAAACAATACCTCGATCCCCTCGTTGGCTTGCAGGCGCGCGCTGGCCGAACTAGTCGAATCGCCGGTTAGTAGCATCAAGCGCGACTTGATACCTCGCTGTTGAAGGTAATTCAACAATCGTTCGCCATCGATGCCGGGCATACGCAGATCGGAGATGATGCAGTCGTAGTTGTGGTGTGCCACCAACGAGAGCGCTTGGTGACCATCGTTGGCAGTTGCAACGCGATGGCCGCGCCCGCGCAAAAAGCGCGCCAAAACCTCGCGGATGGGTGGTTCATCATCGATCAAGAGAATATTTTGAGGCGGAGAAGCGAGCAGCTCATAGTTATTGGCGGGCGATTCTTGAGCTTCATAAGCGATTTGAAACTGAATGCGGAAGGTGGTGCCAATGCCGACCTGACTATCGACATGAATGACTCCGCCATGCTCCTGCACAATGCTATGTACCAGCGAGAGACCTAAACCAGTGCCATCACCGGGCGCTTTGGTGGTAAAGAAGGGATCAAACAAGCGATCGAGGTGAATCGGCTCGATACCCACTCCAGTATCGTGAACCTCTAACACCACACCATCCTCGCCCCACAGGGTGCAGACCAGCAGACAATGCTGCTTGTGCGGGATCTGCATAGCATGCTCGGCGTTGATCACCAAGTTCAAGAGCACTTGCTCGAGTTGCGAGGCATCGCCATAGACAGCAGGCAGATTATCGGCTAAGACCGTCTCTACGCTAATATTGCCTGTTTGCAGACGATAGGCCTGAAGCTTCAGAACATGCTCTACAACTGCATTAAGATTGACCGGTCCTTTAGGATGGTTCTGCTCTTGGGTATAGCGTGCGCTCAATCGCAGATCAGAGACGATGCGCGCCATACGCTTAGCCTCATGGCAGATGATCTTGAGATCGTCGCTCTCTTGCTGAGATCGCTGCTCCATTAACAGCAGCTCGCACGAACCGATAATGGTTGTGAGAGGGTTATTCAGCTCGTGAGCTACACCGCTGATCAGAGTGCCAAGGCTGGCAAGGCGCTCGGCCCGTCGCAACTGCTGCTCGCGCCGGATCACCTCGGAAGCATCTTGGAAGATTGTAAAGAAGAGCGGCTCGCCGTCGACGCCGATCGCCCGACCCTTCATCACATCGAAGAGCATCACTTGGCCGTCGCTTAAACGCCGCCGCCGTATCCTACCGCTCCACAAGCCAACCTCTTGCATGGTGGCCATAATCTCAGTAAGTTCCTGACGGGCTGCCTCATCGGGCAGGAAGTGTTCGACGGTCAGAGTCTCTTTGCAATCTGCTGGAATGCCAAGCAAGGCCTTAGCGGCCGGATTAGCGAAACGGAAGCAGAGGTTGTTATCCATCAGGGCCACACCCTGCTCGATCCGTTCGAGCACAAGGTTCAAGAGATGCATCTGCTCGTCGCGGGCGCGCTCGTCGGTGACATCTCTGGCGGTGCCTTGCAGACCCGAGATCTGACCATTGACGACGATTCTCGTGACGGAGAATTGCACAAGGCGGCGTTCTCCTGAAGGGCGCACAATCAAGAACTCTAGCTCGAGCGAATCGGCAAAACCAGCGTACAAGCCCGAGAGAGCTTCATAGGTCTGGAAAAAATCTTCCGGCGCAATAAAGTCGTGGATATAACGGCCTACAATATCTTGACTGCTCCGTCCAAGGATCTCCTCTGTGATCGCATTGACCTCTAAGACCAAGCCCTGCGGGTCGGCCAAGAAGATGCTTTGCGGCACAGCAGTAAGCAGATAGCGATAGCGTCGCTCTACCGCAGAACGCAGCTCTTGGGCTCGAATCTCGGCGGTCATATCGACCACATGCACAAGAATACCATAGACCGATCCGTTGGCCTCGAAAAGCGGCTGATAAGCGAAATTAACGATACTCTCTTCGAGAGGGGCGTCGGGGCGACGTTGAATATGCACGGAAACGCGCTGAGCAACAAAGCGCTTACCAGTACGATAAACTTCATCTAGGGGATCAATAACACCTTGATCGATAAGCTCGGGCACAGCTTCTCGAACCGGTCTCCCTAGCAGGTCACGTCTCCCAAGGATCTTATAGTAGCACTCATTAACCATATCGTAGATATGTTTCGGGCCTCGCAAGATCGCTACCGCCGCCGGCGACTCTTCAAAGAGGCTCATCAATTGCGAGTGAGAGAATTGCAGCATAGCAGCTGATCGCTTCTCGGGCGGAACCTGCCGCTCTAAGGCCTGCTTAATCTGAGGAGGAGCAATGGCTGGAGGAGCAACCGCCTGGGAAGCCTGATGCAGCTCAAGCCGGATCCCAACGATCTGGCCATCCTCACAAATTGGGGCCGCATTCAACATGATCGATAAGCGATGCCCATCTTTACGTCGCAAGACCACAGGGCACAAAGCCTGAGTAGGCTGAAGCGCTATCTCCATAAGATCTGCTACAAAGAATTGTTGAGCATCGCTCAGATAAGAAAGCTCAAGAATTGTACTGAGATGCCGAGCATGGATTTCGTCATTGTTATAGCCAATCAGCAGTTCTGCGGCTTGATTCAGAAAAAGACATCGCTGTCGATGATCGGTAATAATCAAAGGGAGCGACATGCTCTGAACGACCTTGTACATAAAAGAGCGCGAGAATAGGTCAGTCTGGCTAATTTTGTCTGTATTTTTGGTTGAAGGAGTCGTTGTCATAAGATCTCGCCATATTTAAATGGGTATGGTTAATAATTCCAACAGAGCGTCGCTGCAGAATACTGCACTATGTCTTAATACATAGACAAGATTTTAGAATTGGCAATTATTCATAATATCCTAATCTAGCTAAAGAGTCCATAGTTAGAAATCAAAGTTTTATATATATTTTACATTTATAACAAATAGGTACTTAATTTTATTACAAATTTTGACGATTTTTTCACAATAAGTATCTGCCAATTTCAATATGATGGAATCAACTAGTTAAAAAGTGGCTTTTTCTAGAAATAGTCGAATATATTTGAAGCAAAACTGGGGAGATCCAGCGTTTCATTTACTAGAGAGGTTTCTTAATATCTGTAAAGAAATATAACCATTATCAATTGTCCCTCGTCTTCTTTGCTTAACATCCTCCAACGGTTACCTCTCTTGTTATCGCAAAGGAGGCCACATTTCATAGACGGCATAGCAACCCATGTGTCTTCCAATTTCAGGATTGGAGGATAAAAATGAAGCTCTTCACGCTTGGCGACAGTATTTCCCAGGGTTTTATGTCGCTATCAGCTGCCCGAACCGACCTCGCTTATTCAACGCTTATCGCCCAAAAATTAGGTCTTACACCCCAAAAAGATTATCGTTTCGCCGACTGGCCCCACGGAGGGATCCCGGTCAATATCGAAGCGATTATGCGCAGCCTAAACCGGCGCTATGGGCCTGATATTCAGGGCTTGGAATGGCTTACGGTGCTTGAAACGATCAATAGGGTGGTCGATCAGGCCGAAGATTACTACGAGCGAGGAGAAGGAAGGCATACGATACCCTCTAACAACGGGCAGGTGGAGTACTTCCATAATGTCGCGGTTCGTGGCTTTAATGTTTCCGATGCTTGGCAAGTGACGCCTAAGCTATGCCGCGAGACAATTGAGCAAAACCGACCAATATTGTGGGGAGATGGCTACTTAAGTGGGGCAGACAATCCCTATTACCGCACCGCACTGAGAGTGCTTAATCCGAGTCTTGATCCGAAATACGACGATTACAGCCAGCTGAAATGGATGGAAAAACATGCCCAAGAAGAGGGCATTGAGAATTGTATTATCTGGTTGGGCGCAAACAATGCGCTGAGCACCGTCATCGACCTCAAGATCCGGCAGACACCGAACAATCCCGAAAAGCGACCTTATACGCTGTCCCACATCGAAAAGGCAAAAGAACGTAAGTGGAATCTCTGGCACCCCTATGATTTCGAGGCCGACTATAGAGAGTTTATGCGCCAAGTGAGCGCTATAATGGCCAAGAATCGGGCCAAAAAGTGGAATGTTTTTATCGCTACAGTTCCTCTGGTAACCATCGCTCCTTTGGCGAAAGGTGTGGGAGAAACAACCTACATAGAGGATAAAGGCATCTATTACAAGTACTACACCTTCTTCCCCTTTGAAGAAGATTTCGCCGTAAAAACGGGCAAGCATCTCACAATGCAAGATGCGATCTATATCGATGACTGTATTCGATACTATAACAAGACGATCGAAGCCTGTGTAAAAGAAGCTAACGAGCAATCTGGCACAAAAGGGCAATACCATATCGTCGATATCGCTCAAGCCCTGAACCAGATCGCCTATAAGCGCAATGCGGGCCAGCCAACCTATGATTTTCCCGAATACTTCCGCTTCATCCATCCGCAAGTGAATACAAAGTATTACCATGCCGATAGCGAAGGGGAACTTAAACAGGGCGGGATATTTAGCCTCGACGGTGTCCACCCAACTGCGATCGGCCACGGCTTGATAGCCTACGAGTTTCTTACAAAGATGAAGGAGGCCGGGGTCGTCGCGGATACCGATCTGGATTGGGCCAAGATCTTTGCAAACGATACTCTCTACACCCAACCGATTACGCTTATGCAAGAGATATATGGCAAAGATAGTTTAGCCAAGCATATTGTGAATCTGATCCAACTGTTTAGCAACGACTTTCCCTTGACGACCCACGGCTAATCGTTTCGTCTCTCTTTTTAGGCTTCGACGGAGTGGAAGTTGTCTCTTTGGTTGTATGAGATGTCGCGCTACGGCGCGGAATCTCATACAACTTCTTTCCCCATTTTTCGTTTCCCCGTGTTACAAGAGCGTCAATCGTCAAGTGGATTCGCGATCAAACAGGAGGAGCGGTTGTGGAATCGCTTAGGTTTTGGAAGCGTTTTGGCTCTAGCACGAGCCTGCGCCCTTCTCCCGCCAGCTATGCATTACCCACAAATCGACATACGGTCAGCGTTATCTGCCCTCACCCCTCCCGGCCCCCTCTCCCACACTGCGGGCGAGGGGGTGAAAGCCGTTCTGTGCTCTTAAGGATACTTCCGCGATGGTATGCGAACGATCGCCTTTTGCTGCCGACACGACTTTTGGGTAATGTATAACTCCCGCATTGGCGGGAGAAGGGTTGGGGATGAGGGCAGGCTAGCTCTGTTGGTAGCCGAAGGCGGACGCGCCAAGGATCGAATGGAAGGGAGAGACCTCGCCGCCCATGTGAGATAAGCTAGGCAGCTCAGACCGAGAGATCGCACATAAACAGACTGGGTTTGCTTAGCGGTCTTCGGTATACCAACTGCATGCATTCAAACATCGCTACCCAAAGGTTCGAAATAACAAGCTAGTTGTGAATCAGCTTGCCATACTTGCCACGCAAGATCATTCCACAACAGCGCTTCGCCCGCTGTGATCATCACAATAGCATTACAAAAGCATCACCTTCTCAAAGCTTTTTCTGCTTGCCACAAAGACTTTTCGAGTATAATAACTCGGCCCCACAGCCAGTCTTCAAGCGTGGCGGCGCGTTTTTATCTATTCGATACCTGTAGGAATTATAGAGGCCCCAATATCTTTTGAAGTGTAGCCCTCTCATCACCGTTCGAAGCTTTCCGAACGACTGCACGCTGTTTGTCCCCCAATCTATCTGTTATCAGCAATTCAATACGTATACGGTGAAACTTTGAGCATCGATCGCCAGACTACCGAGCGCAATATGCGCTATCTTGTGATTGAAATTTTCTGGGCAGCGATCTTCAACGGCTGTCTAGCTTTTAACCAAGCCTACATTATTCGCCTCGGAGGAAGCACCCTGCTTGTGAGTATGCTCACGGCCGGAGCCGCCTTAGTCAACGCCATCTTCGCTATGCCGTTCGCATCTTTCTTAGAACGGCGCACCAACCACCGTCCTTGGATGATCTGGAGCATCTGTATCGCTCGTCTGGGACACTTAGGCCTGATCTTTATTCCATGGCTGCTCAACGAAGCGTACCAAGCTGAAGCAGTCGTGCTTCTGTTGATTATTTTAAATGTACCGGTGGCGATGTTTAATGCAGGCTTCTTGCCCATGCATGCCACAGTTATTCCGCTCAATCGACGCGCTCGAATCTTCTCGGCCCGCAACATCACCTTGGGCGCGACGGTAGCGGTCTGTACCTTTTTGTTTGGGCAATTCCTCGACTCGGGCTGGCTTGAATTCCCGCACAACTACCAGGTGCTCTATGCGCTTGGCGTGGTCACAGCGACCTTAAGCACCATCTCGTTGGCCAAGATCGTTATGCCCGCCAACGTTGTGCCGCCCAAACGCGACAAGAGCGAATCGCTGCTTGACCCGCGCATGTTCAAAATGCTCTGGCGCGAACAGCGGCCATTTATGAACATGGTCATCAACACGCTGATCTTCAATATTCCGGCCTGGATGCTGATTCCGCTTCAGCCGATCTATTTTGTGCGTGTGCTCGACGCTAGCGACGCCTGGATCGGCTTGCTCACCACCTTGGTGAGCGCGGGTACGATCGGAGGCAACCTGCTGTGGGAGAGGGTCATTCGCCGCAAAGGCTTCATGTGGGCGCTGATTCGCGGCTGTATTATGAACGCCTTCTACTACATCTTGATCGCGCTCTTCCCGAACCTCACAGCGATTTTGATGTTCGGTTTGATCTCTGGTTTCGTCAACCCAGGCATCGACCTCAGCCACTTCAACATTCTGTTGGGCGTCTCGCCTGAAGATCGGCGTCCGAGCTACTTGGGTTATTACACAACGATCATGAATATCGGCTCGTTTGTAGCGCCGCTTTTGGTTGCACCTTTGGCGCTTGTGTTTGGCGAACAGTTGCTTGTACTGATTTTAGGGATTTTTCGCCTTCTGGGTGCAACGCTCTTCTACTTCAATCGTGTGCAATTCAGCGAAGAAGGGCATTAAGCCCATTTATAAGCAGATCAACAACAGAGGGCTTGCAGTATTTGCAAGCCCTCTTTGGCACTCTCTATGCTTTTACAATCTCTTAGCGACGTCCGCGTCGGCGACGGCGGCTGCTTCCTCCGCCCCACCAAGTCGAGCGCCCTGGATTCGACGAATGTGCGGTGGGAGTAGGAGTTGGGTTCAGCCCAGGATTGGTGCCCGTGGTTGCCCGTGCGCTACGCCCACACGCCGATAAGACAGCAACCCCGATCAGACCAGCCCCGATTTGGAAGAAACGTCGTCGATTCATGGATGTAGATTACCTCTTCTTTGTCTTTTTATGCTCTGATCGCGATCATTCTTACACTCATCACATGTAGATGTACGCACAAACTGCCTTGTGGTTGCACAACATAGCAAAATGGTTAAGATCAGCTATCATAGAGAGGCGAAGCTAGCCCGCGACGCTTTCTGACGCAACTTAACAAGCGTTACTAGCGTCATGCTTATGAAACAGATCAAGCAGCATAAGATTCATCGTGTTAGCTATGCTTGTATGCTCTATCGTTCCTCTGTAGAGAGCGGTTCCAGCGGAGATTATCATGCGTTTTCCTTTCGTCGCAGGTTTGAAACCGATTGTATTGTTGCTCAGCCTCATGTGTTTGCTCTGCATGGCGGAGCCAGCTAGGCTCTTGGCTTGGAGCACGCCCAGCATGCTGCCGGGCATTCCTGACAATATCCGTTCGCCTCGCTTAGCGGGAGAAAACGATCGCTTTCACCTTGTCTTTCAAAAAGATGATGCACAGGTTCTCTACTATAGCCGTGGCACCACCCTCAGTAACGGCTCCATCTCTTGGGAAGCTCCGAGCGTGATCGCCACTGGAGCGCGCTATGCTTGGGGCGTCGCCGCTGCCAACGGCACGGTACACGTGGCTTACGCCGCCACCAGCAACGAAATGCTCTATATCAGCAATGCGCAGAATGGCAGCGCGGGCGCTTGGAGCGCACCCCAGAAAATCGCCAGCCTCTCGGGGCGCGCCAACGAACTCGACATCGTGCTCGATAGCGACAACGTGCCCTATGTGGTGTGGGGTGAGGGCGTTGCCTCCAGCAAACTGGTCTTAGCCTATCGCAACCCGACCACAGGCTTATGGAGCAAGCGCGAAGAGAAGCTCAACTTCTACCTTATGCGCTACCCGCGTATGGTTGTGAGCGGCAGTGGCGACGCTGCGACCGTGCATATTATGACCGAATACCAGCCTGTTTCGACCAATCCAAGCTTTTATGTAAGCTACACCAGCGGCACGCGGGCTGGAGCGCTGAAGACGGTGGGCTTCTCGCAGTCGTTCCGCAACGCCGTCACGGGCAACCGCCCGAGCATCGCGCTCGATAGGCAGACGGGCGTGATCTACAGCGGCTTTGTAACTGGCTCGGTCTCGAGCGGCTACGGCCTACAATTCAGCTATAGCACCAACAACGGTCAATCGTGGGTCAGCGTTGGACGCCACGCGCTCGGCAGCAACATGTGGGCCGACTTCACGCCCATGGTGGCCGAACGCGACACAGTCTATCTGATGCTGCCAGCCAAACATTGGACCAGCGACGGCTTTGCCAGCATCGGCTATTACGATGTGCGCTACTCGCGGGCCAGTAACAGCTTCAGCGCGCCGATTGCCATTCGCAACAATGCCGGAACCAACGCAGGCAACGCCAGTCCAGACTACCGTTTCAACAGTTTGGCCAAAGTGAGCACCTGGGTGACGGGCAACACGCAAGGAATCGCTTGGAACAGCGAGGCTGGCGGGCTGATCGAAGAGATCAAAGCCACCCTCAAAGTCAACAATGGAGCCTCGCTGACCACTAATCCAACCGTTACCATCACGCTCAGCGATGTGAGCGGCTTCCCCAACCAGATGCGGGTCGCGCTCGATGGCGAGATCAACGAGGCCATTCCGCTCGAACCCTTCAAGAGCAGCTTTACTCGCACCTTTAGCAATGTGGCGAGCTGTCCGCACACGGTAGCCGTGCAGCTCTACAATCTTTCGGGCGGGCGAAGCGAGGTCTTGCGCGCTTCGATCAACGTCGATACAACGGTGCAAGCCAGCACACTGCTGCGCAACCCCAATCTCTGGTACAATCGCAACAACAGCGGCGCGCCTACCGACAAGAAAGCCGACAACGGGCATCCCAACTACACCCGCGAAAAGACCTTTTACATCGAGATCGACGGTGCCCAAGAGTGTAGCAAGCTCGACCGCGTGCAGGTTGGTTCAAGCAACTACGCTCTCGGAGGCGGCAGCTTCTTCGCTGGCAATCTACCGCTGATCAGCGGTCAAGTCGGCCCCAACCAGATCACTTTAAAGGTGATCGATGGCTCTGGCAATAACAAAGAGTTCAAGCACAGCATCATCTACGACCCCGAAGCGCCCGTTGTAACAACGCTCGGCACGCTTAACATCAAAGTTCCCGACCCAAGCGTCAATGTATTGGTCGATCTGGAACTAAAGGACAATGTGGTAAGCGACAACCTCTACCCAGGGCGCGGCTTCTGGGGCCTATGGATCGCCAACAGTCGCACGCCGCTAAGCGACCCGGCCAACGATCCTAACGTGAAATGGCATGCCGTTGAAGCTCCCGGCGACAGCAGCGACGTCACCATTCGCAATTGGAGCCTGCTGAGCGGTATCGCGCCCAGCCAGCAAGAGCCCGGCCTCTACTACGTCTATGTGCGCTTCTTAGATGGCGCGGGCAACCCAAGCACGGCGGTACTCAGCAAGAGCATCACACTTAGCTCGATCCGCAAGCCCCAAATTCAGCTGCCGATCGTAAGGAAATAAGTAGCAGCTCTATCGCTCAGAGGGATGCCTTGCTAGCAAGCGCATCCCTCTTTTGATTGTTAGCCCATCCAGTTGATCAGTTCAACGCTCTGGCGGTAAGGTCTCTACCTGCCATTCGATCCCAACTGCGTCCGCCTACGGCTATCAACATCCCGCCCGCCAAACCAAGTCGTATCGTCTGTGCGTAGAATCCTCCCAAAATGCAACAATACAAACAGATTTAGTATCAAACACAAGCCGTCCAATGAGGCTCCGTTTGAGAGTCGTGGAAGAAAGAGCATGAAAGCAACTATTCTTGCGCCGTTACGCCACCGCGCTTTTCGCCTACTATTCGGAGGCCAGCTTATCTCGGATCTAGGCGATTGGCTCGACTTCCTGGCCTTAATCGCGCTTATCGTCTATCGCTGGGAGCTAGGAGCGAGCGCTCTAGCTGCGCTTTCGATCGCCGTTGCTTTGCCGTTTACGATTATCGCTCCCTTGTCGGGCGTCTGGGCCGACCGTCTGCCGCGCAAAGCGGTGATGATCGGCGCTGATCTGGGCCGAGCGCTGGTTGTATTGGGTCTGGTGATTGCACCTAATCTTGCAAGCATCTTAGTGCTGGTCTTTATGCGGGGTGTCTTTAGCACCTTCTTTGGACCAGCCCGCCAAGCTACAATCGCCGCGCTTGTGCCTCCAGACGATCTGCTGGCCGCTAACTCGCTCAGCCAACTCTCCTTTCAACTCTCCAAGATCCTCGGACCTATGTTGGGCGGGCTATTAGTGAGCGCGATCGGCCCACGTTCTGCCTTTCTGGTCAATGCCCTAAGCTTTCTGGTCTCAGCAGTCTTGATCGCTCAGCTGCCTAAGCTTGCTGCGCCTGCCCGAACAAAAACGGGAAGCGAGCAGCTCACAGGCGCTTTCTGGCGAGAATTTCGTGAAGGGCTGGTCTATCTGCTCAAGCGGCGCTCGCTCTTTATGGCGGTCGCCAGCAATTCGCTAGCCATGTTTATTATCTTTGCGTTCGATAGCATGGGAGCATTGGCCCTGAGGGAATTAGAGATGGATGAGGCTCTGTTTGGCTTCACTATCGGCAGCATCGGACTAGGCACTGCCATTGGTGCAATCACGATTGGGCAGTGGGGCAAGCGCATCCACCCCTTTATAAGCATGGCAATCGGACAGATCGGCGGAGGCTTGGTCGTTGTCTTACTCGGCGTCGCGGTCGTGCTGCATGTCCAAGGTTCACCAGCTTGGATGCTCGTCTATCTTTTGATCGGCCTCTCGGCTGCCGCCGTCTTTGTACCCTATGGCTACATTGTGCAAGTCGAAACGCCCCCACAGCTATTAGGTCGTGTCTTCGCAACCGGGGGTGGCATTCAGAACGGCTTCCTTTTACTAGCGCCGCCATTGTGTGCAGTCTTGGCCGAGCTTTGGGGCGTTGGCTTGGTTTTTATCACAGCGGGCAGTGTGCTTGCGCTGCTTGGACTGGTAGTATTCTTCTTCCGACCAGCCATCGCAAGCCAAGCCACAACTGAGCATGGAGCTAAGCAGAACAGTGCCAACTAGAAGTCTTTCTCTTACCAAAGAGGAAGAGCCGAGTACAACCTAAATGGCGCTTGCCCCAAATAGGTTATAGGGATCTATTATCTATCGGCTCGGGTTGTGGCGATGCTATAGAGCATTGGCTGCGACAGGCTCAGCCAATCTGTGGTAGATAATTCATTCAACCTCTTTATCTCTCTGTGTCTCAGTGCCTCGTGTGGTAAAACGTGTGAGGCTTTTTTATTCACCACCGAGACACTGAGGCACTGAGTTTTTTAGTAATTAACTCACCACTGAGGCACTGAGGCACTGAGTCTTTAGTGATTATTCACCACTGAGGCACTGAGGCACTGAGGCTTTTTTATTCACCACTGAGGCACTGAGGCTTTTTTATTCACCACTGAGACACTGAGGCACTGAGTCTTTTAAGAGTTATTGCTTGTGTATGCAGTTTCGTTTAAGTATTTGCGCACAAGGTATAACGTACCGAGTCTAACTCTCTTTTGCTCTGTGTCTCTGCGCCTCTGTGGTAGATAATTCATTCAACCTCTTTATCTCTCTGTGTCTCAGTGCCTCGTGTGGTAAAACGTGTTCCTCTGTGGTAAAGCTAGAGTTGGCCTTGGAAAGCCTTGGCGAGGGTGGCTTGTTCTAGCCGCTCGGCTAGTGCTAGAGCTTTTTTGGCCTCGTTCTCCATGGTTTCGATCTGAGCAAAGGCCGCTTCTACCCTTTTTACTATCTCTTTTTGCTCTTCAAGCGATGGTAGAGGAATAGTAAGGTTTGCTAACCTTTCGCTACCAATATGATGGATCCCTATACCCCTTGATGCATTGGTAAAGTTTCCGTTATAGGCATAGCTCAAGAATACATAAAACAAATATTTTGTCATTCTTAGATCATTAGGCCGTACCCTAATTACAGTATTTTGAAAACAGCAGTTTTCTATTTCGCCTTGCCATATCGCTGGCTTTCCAACTTCTGATGCACTGCCAGATGCTTCTGAAAGCAAAATATCTCCCGGCTGAAGTTGAAAAGTTTTAGCTTCTTGGGGCGAAAAATGCATCTCAAGTACATCATCAAGCGCTAAACCATTCCAAGTAATGTTGGCGGCTCGAATGTAAGGGAGCATATTATCCCCAACATGATTCTTGGGAGATCGTTGACGACCTAATCTTACCGTACCAAGATCACTGATCTTTACCTGTTTTCTATTGGTCTGGCTTATCGTTTTGGCTAGCACTGCTTGGCGCTGACGTTTAGCCAGTGCAATGGCTTTGTTTAGCTCTGCGCGGGCCGCTTTGCTTTGTGCAAGGAGCGAGTCAAGGCGTGCAACGATACGTCGCTGTTCTTCTATGGGTGGAAGAGGTATCGGAATCTCAGCTACTGCTTTCGGTCGTGCCCTCATAAGAGAACCACCAACGCCTGCTACGGTGTTCATAAACTCAGCCCGAAATCGCGGTTCAGTAAGTGCATAGCGAAGATATTCAGCACAGACTTGTTTGCTATCTGGACGAATGAGTATCCACTCGCCTGAAGCTATTTGGCGATAATTACTTTTGTTGGGAACAACCCAAACTCTTACTATGTGAGGAACAATCTTACACAGCAATACATCACCGGGCTGCACCATCTGTTTCGTAGATCTAATCTCGCTACCTTTAACAATCTCGGGAGCTGATTGTGAATACGAAGGCACGCTATATAATTCAAACACCTCATCAGGATACTTAGAGGGATCAATATTTAGTGTCTTGGGCAGTCCTATGTTGCGTAAATTAGAAAATACCCACCCTGCAGGTAGCTGGCTCATTCGTTCACCTCGTCAAAAATGCTAATCTGGCTAGCTTGTTGGGCTTGCAATGAGCTAGCTTGAGCTGGCTCGGGGTCTGCCTGCTCGGGTTGCACGATTAAGCTGGGGTTCTCTAGCTCTGCGCTAAAAGTCTCTAGGGCCTCAAGGGCATTGCGCAGATGTTGAATCATTGCTTCGGCTAGCTCTTCTGGCTCGCTTAACGCATCTTCGGGGTCGTCGCTCTCGTCGCGCAACCAGAGAATATCGAGGTTATCGTTGCGGGCGGCGATCTGCTCGCGGCTAAAGTAGCGGAAGCGCCCGTTTTCGCCTTGATCGTGGCGGCTGCTCTTGCCATTGGGATCGCTGCCGTAGGCTTGCATAAAGTCCGCGAAGTCGCTTAGGCTGAGCGGGCGCGTTTTGCCAAAGCTCTCCATATTGCTGCGCATGTCATAGACCCATACGCCCTTGGTATTGTTGCGGTCGCTGCTGCCGCGCTGCAAAAAGAGTACGTTGGTTTTCACACCTTGGGCATAAAAGATGCCGGTCGGCAGGCGCAAGATGGTGTGCAGATCGCACAGGTTGAGCATCCAAGTGCGCAGCTTGCGCCCGACATTGTCTTCAAAGAGCACATTGTCGGGCACGACGATGGCAGCTCGGCCGCCGGGCTTGAGGGCACGCACAATATGCTCAACAAAGGCCAACTGCTTGTTCGAAGTAGCGCTCGTGATCGAAAAGTCGCTGCGCACGGGCCGTCCGCCACCCTTTTTGGTGCCAAAGGGCGGATTAGAGAGCACAAGATCGACCTTGGGCAGGTTTTCGCCATCGGGGCTGAGCGTATCGCCCAAGCCCACGCCGCCATTGATGCCGTGCAACATCAGATTCATCAAACAGAGGCGGTGGGTATCGTGTACCAACTCCAAGCCGATATAAGCCTTGTTGCGTTGAAACTCCGCCGTCGCAGGATCGAGGTCGTAGAGTTGGTTGGTGCGCTGCTTGATATAGTGGTCGGCGGCGACGATAAAACCTCCGGTTCCGGCGGCGGGGTCTTGAATCAGTTCGCCCGGCTGGGGCTGCATCAGTGCAACGATACAATCGATCAAGGGACGGGGCGTAAAGTATTGGCCCGCGCCCGATTTCTTCTCGGCGGCGTTCTTTTCGAGCAAGCCTTCGTAGAGATTGCCCAAGCCTTCCTCGCGGGCCGAGAACCAATCGAGGTCGTTGATGGCGCTGGTGAGCTGTTTCAGGTTGACAGCCTTGCGCAGTTTGGTCTGCGCGTCGCTGAAGATCGCCAGCACCAGTGGATTGCTGATCTTTTGTGGGTTGCCCAGATCGAGCAGCAGTTGGCGATAGAAGATCAGTTGATCTTCGCCGATGCGTTGGTTAAGCTCGGCCCAGCGATACGCTTCGGGCAACTCGCTCTCCTGCCCGGTCTCTTCTAACATCTTAAGGAAGAGCAGGTAGGTTAGCTCGGTTACATAGTCGGTATAGGTAATACCATCGTCGCGCAGCAGATTACACAGGTTCCACAGCCGCGCCACAATGTCGCGGGTTGTTGCAAAGTTGGTTGTCACGCTACTTCCTTATTCCAGATCAATTCAGCGATCTCTGACAAGAGTTCTTGGACGTCGCGGCCCAAAACCTTTTCGATTCGTTTGCGTCCGCCGTCTCCCTTGAAGGGTTCCTCATCGAGAATCTCGACATCGGGCACGACGTGCGAGACGATCTGTCGTTCGATCCGTTCCAGCCAAGAGCGCTGCACAGGTGTCCATGGGTGCGAGGCCATGATCTTCTGCACCGCACGATGGACGCGCTCTGCATAGGGGATCAGCGGATCGCCCAGGGCAGCTTGACGCACGTAGCCGATGATCGAGGCGGCGATCTCGGCGTTGCTGGTGGCCGCCCAAGCCTTTTGTAAGGTCCGCTCGCTGAAGCGGTTCGCCTCCAAGATCTGTTGCAGCTCGCGCAAGGTCTTGCGGTCGAGCGCGCGCGGGCGGGTGACGACCAGCTCTAGGGCAGCGATCTTGTTCAGATTGCTGCGTACAAACTCGTTGAACTTTTCAAGGTAGTCCTCGGGCCGACGCTCGCCATGATAATCGACAATCGTCTCTTTGATTGCATCGGGGTGATGCGAGATGATCTTCTCGCGGCCCGACATGCTGTAGCTCAGGCCGGTGAAGAAGGAGATGATCTGCGGTTTAGCATGCAGTTTGGCGAGACTCTGCTCGATGGGCTGGTGCAGGAGCTCATCGATGGTGGTCTTGGGACTTTCACCAACCTGCTGGCTATAATCGGCGATCTGCTGCTCGTTCATGCGGCCCACCATGCGGCGCAATCTGGCTACCAACTGATCGCGCGCAGTTTTGAGCTGCTCGGGTTCAGTTACAACGCTTAGTTCCATAAAGAGTTCGCTCAATGGAATATTGGGGTTTTGCGCGACCGGCCTCATGTCGGTGACGGATTCCATATGGCGATAGAGATCGACAGCGTCGTATACGAAGTAGCTCTGTTTGCCGATCTGGTCGCAACGTCGGGTCGCCCGCCCGATCATCTGTTCGTAGAGGATGCGGCTGTTGACCCGCCGCATAAAGACCAGATGACAGATCTTGGGCACATCGACCCCGGTGGTAAGCAGATCGACCGTCACGGCGATCTTGGGGAACTCGTCGTTGCGGTAGCTGCGGATCAAGCTTTGCACTTGGTCGACCGCACCGGTGATCTTCGCGATCGCGCCATAGGGGATCGGGCCTTGAGCCTCGTCGAAGGCTTTGTACAACACATCGACTAAGAGATCAGCGTGTTCGTTGTTGACGGCAAAGACCAAGGTCTTGCCCGGCTGGTTGATATCGATGTATTTGGCCAGCTCTCGGGCGATCACCTCGTTAAAAGAGCGAGTGATGACTTTGCGGTTAAACTCTTCGACCTCGAACGAGAGCTCATCGGGCAACTTCGTCTTTGCAAGGCTGCCGGTGGCAGGGTCGATCAGCTCAACCTCTTCATCTTTCTGGAAGTGAATGCCCGCCGCAGCCAGCTCGGTGCGGAATAGGATGGTCGGCTCTTGATCTACGAGGTAACCATCGAGCACGGCCTCGCGGTAGGAGTAGGTAAAGACCGGCGGGCCAAAGATCTGCTCGGTGTGCAGGGCGGGTGTGGCCGTCAGGCCGATCTTCACGGCGTCGAAGTAGTCGAGCACACGGCGATACTTCGAGATATAGTCGTTTTGATCGCGGAAGCTTAGCTCGCTATCGGAGAGTTCGCGGTCGAGCAGATAGCCGCGGTGGCATTCATCGATCACTAAGAGGTCGTATTGATCGATCGGCGGGCGTTCTTCGCTCGCTTCGTTGAGCACACGACGCACCAGGCTTTGAATGGTGCAGATATGGATCTTAGTATCGTTGCTTGGGGCTGTGTCTTTTAAGCCCTTGATCTCGAAGATCTCGGCAAAACGTTTGGCAGTGACGACTTGGGTGGTGCTAAACTCGCCATAGGCTTGTTCACCGAGTGCGCTGCGATCTACCACAAAGCAGACCGACTGAAAACGCTTGCTTTCGAGTAATCGATAGAGCATCGCGATGGCAAGTTTGGTTTTTCCCGATCCAGTCGCCATAGCAAGCAGGATATTACGCTGTTGATTGGCCAAAGCCGCTTCGACCGCTTCGATGGCGCGCTGTTGATAGGGGCGTAGCGGGAATGCGAAGGCGATCGGCTGGTTTGCAAGGCGCTCTTGAGCCGCCTGCAGATCTTGTTGCAAACGATCATGCAGCGCTTTGGGGCGGTGCCAAGCGGCGAGCGCACGGCCAGGCTCGTTGGGCTGGCGTAGATCCTTAAACCAGATGCCGCTAGCTAGCTCGTATTGTTGGAGATAAGGGCGGCCATTGGTGGCATAGGCGAAGGGCACACGGTATTGGCGGCCTTGGGCATCGTACCAGGGGCCGCCCGACGCGAGATTCTCCGGCTCGAGCTCGATATCGCGGGCGTAACGCTCGGCTTGGGCCAAGGCCGAGGGCGCATGCTGGTTCTGGCGCTTGGCTTCGACCACGCCGACGCAGGTCAGGCCGATAAAGAGGGCGTAGTCGACCTTGCCGCTTGCGGTGGGCCACTCGGCGATGGCGAGCTGGCGATCTGCTTCGGGGCGCGTGCCTTGGCTATAGCGCAGCTGCATGCTATCGGCCTCCCACCCGGCCTCGCGCAGCTGCTGATCGATCAGATTGCGAGTGGTAGCCTCGTCCATTTGCAGCTGCTCGGCGGCGGCTCGAGCGCGTTTGATCAGTTTTGCGAGCTGTTCGCTGTTCTGTTGGCTCTGCATCTTGGCTTGAAGGGCCTGCAATTCGGCTTCGAGCTGGTTCTTCTCGTGCTCGATCTCCAGCGCGAGCTGTTCCCACTCTTGTCGCTCGCTCTGTTCTTTGCGCATGCGCTCGGTAGCGCTGAGGGCGGCTTCGGCGGCTGCTTTGGCTTGGGCGCGGGCGCGCTCCTCCTGCGTGCGCGAGGCGTCTAGGGCTTGGCGCAGACGCTCTAGCTCGCTACGCAGCGCTTCAGAAGCTTGTTTAGGATCTTTGGGGGGCGTAAATGGCCCGAATTTCAGGTCGGCATCGCGGAAGCTTTTATAGAACCACATGCCCAGCTCACGGGCGATCTTGAGCATGCTCAAAGCATCGTCGTGCGAGCCTTTGTTCTCATGGGTTGCTCGATTGCCGATCTTGCGGATCTGCTGAAAGCCTTGTGCGATCTCATCTACCAGAATGCCACGATCTTGTAGTGCTTGTAATAGCTCGTGCTGAGTCGGGTAGAAGCGATAATCAAGGCCGATAGAGGCCGCGACCTCTTTGGCGAGCAGTTCGGCAAACTGACGCAGCTTGATCAGACAGGTGCTTGGATCATCTACAAAGTAGCTTTCAGCTAGGGAGCCGATTTTTGCGAGCGTTTCGTCCTGCGGGCTAAGAAAAGCAAAGTTAGCAGAATATTCGGGCATGGTGAGCAAACCCCTCAGCATACAGCGTTTGCTGATCTCTTTATTGTTCTTTCAAAGTAGCAGCTTCAGTATAGCACAACAGGTCTAATATTTGGGCTTTAGGGGTCATAAATATAGGTTTTTTTATTCACCACTGAGGCACTGAGACACTGAGGCACTGAGTTTTTAGTAATTAACTCACCACTGAGACACTGAGGCACTGAGTTTTTTAGTAATTAATTCACCACTGAAACACTGAGGCACTGAGTTTTTTAGTAATTAACTCACCACTGAGACACTGAGGCACTGAGTCTTTTTAGAGATGATATTGACAAATCTAGGCATGGGGTGAAGTTTGTGCCTAAGCCTGTAACGCTTGAAGCTCCGATACAATCTCTTTATCTCTCTGTGTCTCAGTGCCTCTGTGGTAGATAATTCATTCAACCTCTTTATCTCTCTGTGTCTCAGTGCCTCGTGTGGTAAAACGTGTGAGGCTTTTTTATTCACCACTGAGACACTGAGGCACTGAGTCTTTTGAGAGTTATTGCTTGTGTATGCAGTTTCGTTTAAGTGTTTGCGCACAAGGTATAAGGTACCGAGTCTAACTCTCTTTTGCTCTGTGTCTCTGCGCCTCTGTGGTAGATAATTCATTCAACCTCTTTATCTCTCTGTGTCTCAGTGCCTCGTGTGGTAAAACGTGTGAGGCTTTTTTATTCACCACTGAGACACTGAGGCACTGAGTCTTTTAAGAGTTATTGCTTGTGTATGCAGTTTCGTTTAAGTGTTTGCGCACAAGGTATAACGTACCGAGGCTACCTCTCTTTTTCTCTGTGTCTCTGCGCCTCTGTGGTAGATAATTCATTCAACCTCTTTATCTCTCTGTGGTAGATAATTTGCGGGTAGGCTTGGCTTTGACAAGCTTGGGCAACGTGGTTATCAAGGTTTCGACGAGTGCAGAGCACAATCGCTGCTTGCAATGAAGCGCTGTGTTGCTTGCCTCGATGCAAACAAAGCAGCCTCAGCGCAGAGCAAACAGCCTTTATGGGAGGAAGGAGCTGTTGGTAGCCGTAGGCGGACGCGCTAGAGGCCGAATGGAAGGGCAAGTCGTCTCCGCCAACATGCAATGGGCGAGGGGAGAGGCGCGCAGAGCTGAAGGGACAGCGGTTAAAATCTGGTATGATAGTTTCTCACAAAATCGCAAGTTGATTGAAGATGAGGCATTTTTGCGATGGTGCGTCTCTACCGGATCTCGAGCGGTCTATTGGTGGTTTGTCTGCTAGCGATGCTCGCTGCGAGCGCTGGGCGGCCCTCCCAAGCCGAGGCGCAAGCGCCCTATAGGGTTTTGCTGCCTGTGCTTATGGTGCCGAAAGAGGTGAACGTGCAGAACTATCTGCTGCGCGACCTGGGCGATCGCAGTGTGGTGACGGGCGAAGTGTGGAACGGCCTCGATCAGACGCTGTTTTTGGTGTATGTGACGGTGCGCGGCTACAATGCGCAGGGCGCGCTGGTGAGCAGCAATAGCGGCCATGTGCTTCTGACGCATACTCCGAGCGGCGGGCGCAACCCCTTTCGGATCGAGCTGGCGGGCGCTGGCATTCGGAGCGTCGACTTCGAGCTGAGCTGGAGCCTGCGCAACCGCGATCCCTACACCACGCTGCCGATCTTCGACGCCCACATTGTGCATAACAACGGTGCAGACGAATTTCGCGGGCTGGTGCGCAACTTCGAGAAGCTCTCGATACGCAATGCGCGAGTGGCTGTGACCTTCTACGACGCGGCCGGCAGGGTGGTCGACGCCGCGAGCGCCGATGTGGGCAGCAAACGGATCACATCGGGCAGCTCGGCGGTCTATATCATTCGGCTCGAGCGACCGGTCAGCTATGCGCGCTACGAGCTGCGCGCGGAGGGCGGCATCACCGCGACCGATTAGGTGCGTTTGAGGGCTGCGAGCTTGCGCGCAAGTTCGCGTTCGATCGCCAGCACGGGCGCAACACTCTCGCTCAGCGCGACATTGAAGGCGTTCTGCTGTTCGACGATCGGGTTGATCAGCCAGCGCAGATATTGACGCACGACGCGGCGCTGTAGGCCGTTCAGCTTGGCCAGCAGGGTGGGGCCGCCGAGATCCCAGTGGGCCGAAACCTGCTGGCGCTGTTGCAATTCGGCTTGCAGTTTGGCTACTTGCGGGTTGGGCTCAGAAGCAGCGCTTGCAGCGGCGCTGTCATGGCTCGCGGGGGGAGCGGGCGGGTCGCTATCGTCGTCGTCTTTGCGCGCCTCTTGGAGTGCATCGAGCTGCATGCGCAGATCGGCGTAGCCTTCGGCTAAGAGGCGCAGGACGCGCGCCGCGCTATCGTTGAAGGCGTTTTGCTGATCGACGATCGGGTTGATGTACCAGCGCAAATAGCGGCGCACTACTTTGTGAACCAAGACCCACGCGCGCTGAATAAGGTTGCTTCCTTCGAGCGGCCAGTGTGCGCTGACCACGCGCGTGATCTCGATCTGCTCGATCGCGCGCTCTAGCTGCAATTCAAGGGCGGTGCGCTCTGCGCCCGGGTTCGCTTGACGGCGCGCTTTGACCTCAGCGCGCAGGGCTTCGAGCACCGCTGCAATATCTTCTGTCGCCATAGTTCCTCATCGATCTTTCCAGACTTGTGCTGAAACTATAATACACCAAGTTGTATTTTTCACCACACGAAACACTTTGATTCTGGATTTCACCACACGAGACACAGAGAGATAAAGAGGATAGAACGGAGCTTCAAGCCTTACTTCTCACGTGCGAACTTCACCTCATTCGTAAAGGTAGCAATCTGATCTCTAAAAGACTTAGTGTCTTGGTGCCTCAGTGGTGAAGAAAAAAGCCTCTGTGATGAAAAAAAGCCGGGCGACCTGTTCTTAGGGGCAGGGTGGCGCTCGCCTTTTGAACAGCTTACGCTTCAGTCTTTTGCCTCTCTTGTGCGGCGTCTGGCTCGGGCAAGATAGAAGTAAATCGATAGAGCCAATGAAGACAAGGGAGCAACGACGATGAGCACAACACAGAGCGCACTGATCACCGGAGCGTCACGCGGTTTAGGTTTAGCATTGGCGCGCGCCTTAGCGGCCCGTGGTTGGCGGCTGCTGATCGATGCGCGCGGCCGTGCGGCGCTCGAAGCAGTCGCCGCAGAGCTCAGCCAACAGTGCGAATGCGTTGCGCTCGCAGGCGACATCAGCGACGCGGCCCATCGCCGCGCTTTGGTCGGAATCGCACACGAGTGGGGCGGGCTCGATCTGTTGGTCAACAACGCCAGCACTTTGGGAGCCAGCCCGCAACCGGCCATGCTCGACTATAGCAGCGAGCAGATCGAGCGGATCTATCGCGTCAATCTCTTCGCGCCGCTCAGCTTGATCCAAGCCATGCGCCACGAGCTCAACGCCTCGGCCCGCATCATCAATCTGAGCAGCGATGCGGCCGTCGAGAGCTACCCAGGCTGGGGCGGCTACGGTTCGAGCAAAGCGGCCTTAGATCATATCTCGGCGACCTTAGCGGTTGAAAACCCCCACTGGAAGGTCTATGCCGTCGATCCGGGCGATATGCAGACCCAGATGCACCAAGAGGCCTTTCCGGGCGAAGATATCAGCGATCGGCCTTTGCCGAGCAGCAGCGTGCCCGGCCTGCTCAAGCTGATCGAAGGTGAATTGCCGAGCGGGCGCTACAAAGCGCGCGAGCTGGCCTGAGCAGAGAGGGAGATCGCCATGATTGCGAGCGACTACATCGACTTCCAACTGCCGAGCGAGCTAGAAGCCAGCGAACCGCCCGAAGCGCGCGGCCTGGCCCGCGACCAAGTGCGCCTGCTGGTCTCGTACCGCAGCGACGATAGGTTGCTGCATACTCGCTTCGACCAACTGCCGAGCGTGCTCTGCGCGGGCGATCTGTTGGTGATCAACACCAGCGCGACTCTCAATGCGGCCCTGCCTGCCTTGCGCAGCGACGGCAAAGAGTACGAACTGCACCTCTCGACCCATCTTCCCGCCGATCTCTGGGTTGTAGAGCTGCGCCAGCTCACGCCCGAGGGCAGCGCAGCCTTTTTCGAGGCCGAAGCGGGCGAAAGCTACGAGCTGCCAGCGGGCGGCAAGGTGCAACTGCTCGCGCCCTACAGCCTCGAGCGCAGCCGAGTCAACACGCAGCCCAAACGGCTCTGGGTCGCGATTCTGCAGCTGCCCACGCCGCTGCTCTGCTACCTCGAGCGCTACGGCACGCCGATTCGCTATCGTTATGTCAAACAGCGCTGGCCGCTCGACTACTATCAAACCGTCTACGCCAACGAGCCGGGCAGCGCCGAGATGCCATCGGCGGGACGGCCCTTCACCCACCAGCTGATCACGCGCCTGATCAGCCAAGGCGTTCAGATCGCGCCCCTGATTTTGCACACGGGCGTCGCCAGCTTAGAGAGCCACGAAGCGCCCTACGAAGAGTTTTACCGCGTGCCGCTCACAACCGCCCAAGCGGTCAACCAAGCGCGTGCGAGCGGCCGACGGGTGATCGCGGTCGGCACAACGGTGGTGCGCGCCCTGGAAAGTGTGGCCGACGAGCGCGGCAGCGTTCATCCGAGCGAGGGCTGGACGCGGCTGGTGATCACGCCCGAGCGCGGGCTACGGGTTATCGATGGCTTGCTGACGGGCATGCACGAGCCACAAGCCAGCCATCTCGATATGCTGGCCGCGCTGGCTAGCCGCGGACATCTGGCCAAAGCCTACCGTGCCGCGCTCGAAGAGGGCTATCTCTGGCACGAATTCGGCGATCTGCACTTGATCTTGCCCTAAGCAGCGCAGATCGAGCCGCAGCTTCGACAGTTCAGGTGGGCACTTCCGTGTGTTATCACGAGAGTGCTCACCTTTTTATGCCACCGAGCGCCGATCAGCGCTTGCTTTTCTGGCCAGCATATGCGATACTTGGATTCACACGCCAACAACGCTTCTCTGGCCTTCCACGCCTCCGATTTTAAAGCCGGTTGTTGCGTTCAACGCATTTTGGCGGAGATGTCCTAACCTTCCATTCGGCTTCTAGCGCGTCCGCCTTCGGCTATCAACAGCTCAACCAACAAACTGGGCTTCTATCTGTGGAGCGAAGCCGCCCGGTAAATCTTCAAACGATCGCGCGTTATGCGCCGCACAAGAAAAGGAAAGAGCCTATGTCAAAGGGAGTCTACGCCTCGATCGGGGTGAACGATCGCGAGCGCTTTTTGTACATCTGCGGGCATGCCTTCAACTTTCAGCCCATCGCCGAGAAGATGAGCGAACAGGATTGGCAGAGCTGTCGCGGCTGGTACGTCGACGGCGAGCTGGTGGCGATCCTCGACCGGCTCGAACTGCCGCTTCGCATCGGCGTAGGAGATCGGCAGGTCAGAGCGATCTTCTTGGGAGGCGTGGCCTCGCCGCCCGAACAGCGCCGGCGCGGCTACACCGAAGAGATCTTGAAAGCGGCCTGTCTGGAGGCGCACGAAGCGGGCATTCATCTCTGTCTGCTGCATCCTTTTAAGCATTCGTTTTACGCCAAGTATGGCTGGGCGGCCGCCATGGAACAGCGCGTCTATAGCGGCGAGCTGACGGCGCTCAGGCACTTTCGCTGGGGCGAAGGGCGCTTCCTGCCGATGAGCGCGGAGCGCATCCCCGAGCTGCAGACGATTATGTTCGAAGCGCTGGCTGGGCGTTGGGGCGTTGTGGTGCGCGGCCCCGAGCAGTGGCAGAGCGTGCTGCCCGATGCCAAGCTGAAGCGCCATGGCGTGATCTGGCAGGATAGCGAGGGCAGAGCGCGCGGCTATCTCAGCTATTCAATGGAAGATCGCCCGCAAGCGGGCAGACTGCTGATCTGTCACGAGCTGCATGCCTGCGATCCCGAGGCGCGCGGCCAGCTCTGGGCCTTTTTGGCGAACCACGACTCGCAGGCCAGCCACTTCCAAGTGACGCTGCCGAGCGACTTGGCGCTCAACCTGCTTATGCGCGACCCGCTCCAGAGCGAGGTCAAGACCTGGCAGATGTTGCGGCTGCTCGATGTGGCGGGCGCGCTGAACGACTATGCGCCCCCGGCCGAGCTGAGCGGCTCGTGCGTGATCGAGCTGCATGACGATTGGCTCACCTTCAACCAAGGGCGCTACAAGCTAGAGGCGAGCGAGGGCAAACTGAGCTGTCAGCCCAGCGACGCACCGGCCGATCTAGCACTCGAGGTCGGGCGCTTGGCGCAATGGCTCACCCGTTATGTCAAGCCAAGTCAAGCCGCCGCTTTGGGTCTCTGCAAGGTTCACAACAGCGCGGCGCTGCCTTTTGTAGATGCGCTCTTCAGCGGGCCTGTGCCCTTCAACAACGACTTCTTCAAGCGCTTCAGGGCGCGAGCCTAAGACGCTTCAGGCATAAGAGCCGCACTCAAACGCCCATGCTGATCGATGGTATACTTTTGCTAGTCGCTTATCTGAATCGAATAAGCATTGCAACAAGACAACCATTCAGCAAGGAAGAGATACTCTATGCCTGAAGGACAGTACAAAACGATCGAGCCGGAATACCGCGATCGTTTTATGTATGTTAGTGGACACGCCTTTAACTATATCCCTGAGCCCAACGAGATAACCGATGATGACTGGGCCAACTGTCGCGGCTGGTTCGTCGACGGCGAATTGGTGGCCCAGCTCGAGACAGTTGCGTTGCGGATCCGCAGCGGCGTGGGCGATCACGAAGTCAACGCGATCGGCTTCGGCGGTGTGACCTCGCCGCCCGAACAGCGCCGACGTGGCTATATCAGAGAGCTGTTGAAGGCCGCCCTGCTCGAAGCGCGCTCGAACGGCATCAACTTCTGCTTGCTGCACCCCTTCAAGCACTCGTTCTACGCCCAATTCGGTTGGGCGGCCGCCATGGAGCAGCGCATCTTCCGAGGCGATATCAACACGCTCAAGAACTACCGCTTGGGCGAGGGCAAGTTTGTGCCCATCACGCCAGAGCGCAGCGACGAGATGCAATCGATCGCCTTGAGGGCGCTGCGCGGGCGTTGGGGCGTCACGGTGCGCACGGCCGCCCAGTGGAAGAGCTTTCTGCCCGACGCCAAACGCAAACGCCACGGCGTGATCTGGCGCGACAACAACGGGCTAGGGCGCGCTTACGTCGTCTACACCATGCACGACCGCGTCAACCAGGGCCGCAAGCTGGAGTGTCACGAAGCGCTGGCATGCGACCCCGAGGCGCGCGCCCAACTGCTGGCCTTTTTGGCGAACCACGACTCGCAAGCCTCCGAGATTCAGCTCTTGGTGCCGAGCGATGCGCCGCTCAATCTCTTGCTGCGCGACCCGATCCACAGCGAAGTGCGCCAGTGGATGATGATGCGGGTGATCGATGTGGAGCGGGCCCTGAACGACTACGCACTGCCCAGCGAGCTGAGCGGCTCGTGTGTAATCGGCGTCAACGATCACTGGCTAGAGTTCAACCGCGGCAACTTCAAGCTCGAGGCCAGCGAGGGCAAGCTGAGCTGCCAGCGCAGCGACGAAGCGGCCGATGTGACGCTCGATGTGGGCTTGCTGGGGCAGTGGATCACGCGCTATGTGCGGCCACGCCAAGCCGCCGCCTTCGGGCTCTGCTCGGTGCAGAACAAAGCGGCCCTCGCCTTCCTAGACAGTGTATTCAGCGGCCTTGCGCCCTTTAACAACGACTTCTTTTAGGCAAAAAAGGAAACTATGCGTCCTCTGTACATCTCGCCGATCGGTCGCGGCGGCGTCGACTTCGGTATCCAAAATATCACCCGTTCGGTGCGCAAGGTGGGGCACGACCCCGAGCTTTTGCGCCTACCAGAGCTGTATAACTTCGCGCCCTTCCTCATTCCCAAGGCGCTGCCGAAGGGCTGGTGGCAAAACTTCGATATCGTCCAAGGGCGCTCGCGGGTAGGCTTCGCCCTCAAGCAGGCTTGTGGCGGCGAGCGCCCGGTCGTCACAACGGTGCACCATCTGACCACCGATCCTGATCTGCAACCCTATAGCTCGCTCCAGCAGCGCATCTTCTACCGCTTCGTAGAGGCACGCTACGATCGCTGGTCGATCGAGCAGGCCGATGCAGTGATCTGTGTGAGCCGCTTTGTGCAGCGCCAAGTCGCCCAGACCTACGGCAAACACGACACCGAGCTGGTCTTCGACGGCATCGACACCGACACCTTTGTGCCCACAGCAGGCCTTGTGCGCAGCGATGCGGGTCTGCCGCCCAGCGATGCCCGCATCCGTCTGCTCTTCATCGGCAACAACACTCGCCGCAAAGGCTTCGACCTGCTGCCCAAGATTATGGATCTGTTGCCGAACGACTATGTGCTCTACTACAACGGCGGCTTTCAGAAGAGTGATGAGCGCCCACCCCACCCGCGCATGATCAACATCGGGCGACCCAACTTGAGCCAACTGGTGGCCGCCTATCAGAGCTGCGACATCTTGCTCTTCCCATCGCGCCTCGAGGGCTTTGGCATGGCCGCCGCCGAGGCTATGGCCTGCGGACGCCCAGTAGTCACCACCAATGTCTCGGCCCTGCCCGAGGTCGTCGACGACGGGCTGAACGGCTTTTTAGCCGAACGCGACGATGTAAAGGGCTACGCCGAGCGGATCAAGATCTTGGGCGAAGATGCCGAGCTGCGGCAGCGTTTCGGCGAGCATGGGCGCGAAAAGATTGTCTCGACCTACAGCTACGATGCGCTTGGCTACGGCATGGAGCGGGTCTATAAAAAGGTGCTCGGCCTTTCATAAATTTTTCAACAAGAACAGTCATACGGTCATAGTTCTTTGAGCTAAGCAAGCCGTACCCTGAGCCTGTCGAAAGGTACGGTTTTGCTAGCACGGCCCTCACCCCCGGCCCCCTCTCCCGCACTGCGGGCGAGGGGGTGAATGCTCCCCGTTCTGTGCTCTCAAGGATAATTCTGCGATGGTATACGAACGATCGCCTTTTGCTGCCGACACAACTTTTGGGTAATGCATAGCAAGCAGGAGAGGGGGTGAATGCAGCCATACCGGTTCCTGTGGTTCGACAAGCTCACCAACCAAGCTTGCCGAAAGGCAGGGTACGGCTTGACGCAACTTTCGCATTCCTCAGCGCTAAACCGATCACCCAAACATCTCAAAATGCTCTCCACTAAGACTCAGTGTCTCTGCGAATCGTGTGGTGAAGAACGTGTGGAGGGCAGCGAGATGCGTGAAGGCCCGAATGGAAGGAGAGGATGTTGATAGCCGTAGGCGGACGCGGTGAGGAAGGAATGGAAGGTTAGCGACCTTACCGCCAGAGCAAAAAGCTGGCGTGTATCGGTGGATGTAGCATCACATAGGGGCGAATCGAAAGGCCAACCCGTGGGTTGGCCTGTTTGGTGGGGAAGCTAGTCGCCTTCCCAAACAAAACGCTGTAGATCGACATAGCCGCGCGTGTCGAACTGTACCCCTTCGCTTTCGAGGATGGAGCGCTGCAGCTCGGCATGCGGCGAACTGCAACGCCCGGCGGCGTTGATCACGCGCCACCAAGGCACTTCGCCGCTGGCGCGCTCTTCGGAAAGCGAATGCAGGGCGTAGCCGACCATGCGGGCACGACCCGGAAAACCGGCTAACAGCGCGATTCGACCGTAGGTGCTGACCTTTCCAGCGGGGATCTGGCGAACCATGGCATAGATTTGCTCGTAGCTGCTAGGGCTATCGTTGTGCATGGCACCTCTCGCTCACAGTTGAGGATTATGATCGTCGTAACGTTGGAATTGCCCATTATTATACACAACATAAATCGTGCTCGGCCGTTCGGGCCGGGGTGGGCTCCAGATCATAAAACCTTGCTGAAAGCTTTGGAATGCGCCATTGATGCCGCGCTCGCCGCTGACGGGCGCACCGAGCGCTTGACGAATATCCTCGTGAGCGTAATAGACCCGCGCGAAACCGCCTTCGCGCCGCAAGAGAGGATCGATCTGGGCGGGCGGCTCGGGTAGAGCGCTGGTTTGATCACGGTTGAAGGCTTGGTAGCGACCGCTGCGCCCATCTGTCTCGGGCAGCACATAGACCGTATCGCGGCTCTCCCACCAATACATCGTGCCGTTGTTAAAGACCTGATCGGCGATCTGAATCACCGTCTCGCCACCGGTCGGGCAGCCCAAAGCAGCCCGCACGTTGATTAAATCGCGATACAAGTAGCTAAAGCCGCTGCTCTCACGCAAGAGCGAAAGATCGCAGGCAAGCTCCGGGCTTGGGCTTGGAGTCGGGCTCGGTGGAATCGTCGTGGGCGTGCTGGTCGGCGGGATGTCGGTAGGCGAGGGCGTCGCAGTGACAACCACCACCACCTGCGTCGGCTGAACGGGTCGCTCCGTGGGCGGAGGCGGCGCTGGCGCGCTCTCGTTGAGTTGCGGCGTAGGAGAGGCTTCTGGCGCGATAGTCTCGCTCGCTTCGCTGGTTGCGCTCACGGCTGGCGGCGTCGGTGTGGCCTCAATGCTCGCAGTTAGGGACGGGCTTGGCGTCGCGCTCGGCTCGGCTGTCGGAGTCGCACTTGGGTCGAGGGCTGTGCCCTGCCCTGTGCTGTTGCTGGTCTGCACAGCTTGAGCGTTCTGTTGGCGCATATTGTCGAGCAGTAACAGCAAACCCATGCCGATCATACTGCCGGCGATCAACAAGGCCACAATCGGCCAGAAGCCGAGAGCCGCGTGAGGCTGGCGTGCGCGCGTTTTCGCTCGGCTCTGAGCTTGAGGCGTAGCGGCAATACGAGCCGCCACTTGGGGTGCAAACGGCTCGCTGGCGAGCGTCAGTCGCGGTGTGGTCTGCTCGTGGATGGCGCGCGCTGCGAGGCCCTTGGCAGCTTGGCTTAGGCTAGCGACGCCAGTCTGGCTTGCCTGAACCTGAAGGGAACTGACCGCAAGCAGCGCGCGCAGCTCGCTCACAAAAGCTCCGGCGGTCGCGAAACGCTGTTGGGGCTGTTTGGCCAAGGCCCGTCGCATAATCGGGTCGATCTCGGCGGGCAGATCGGGGCGCAGATGTGAAAGGTCGGCTGGCACGCGCTCTAAGTGCGCGATCAGCACATCTTGGGCGCTGCCCGTAAAGAGGCGCTGGCCGCTCAGGGCGCGGTGCACCAGAACGCCCAAGGCGTAGACATCGCTGCGTCCGTCAATGGTTGCGCCGCTGATCTGCTCGGGCGACATAAAATCGGGCGTGCCCAACATCGCGCCCGTGGTGGTAAGGGCTGGTGCATCGAGCGATTTGGCGATGCCAAAGTCGGTCAAGATCGCGATCACATCGCCGAGTTCAGTGCTTTGGGTAGGCGAGGCGTTCAAGACTGGTGGCGTGCCCACTCCAGTGGCATCGCTTAACGCTGGCGGTGTGCCCACTCCAGTAACAGCGCTTAAAGCTGGCGGTGTACCAACTCCGGTGGCATCACCCAAGGCTGGTGGTGTGCCCACTCCCGTGGCTGCGGCTAGGCCTGGTTGGGCAGCCGAATCGCTTTGCGAAGGCCCGCTTGCAATGGCATGCGGCCATTGCAGAAAGATATTGGCTGGTTTGATATCGCGATGAACAATCCCCTTGGCGTGGGCATAGTCGAGAGCAGAGGCAATCTGTTCCAGAATCGGCAGCAGCTCGGCCAAGCTCAACCGGCCGCGCTCTTGCAGCAGGTCGGCCAGAGTGCGGCCCTGCAAGAGTTTCATCGCCATATAGCCCATATGATCATATTCCCCCACATCGTAGATCGGCACGATATTGGGGTGATCTAGGCTGGCGGCCACAATCGCCTCGCGCTTAAAGCGCTCCATTAAGGTGGGGTCGTCGCCATACTGGGGATAGAGGATTTTCAGTGCCACATCACGGCGCAAGAGTGTGTCGTGCGCCCGATAGACCGCGGCCATCCCTCCGCGCCCTAAGAGCGAGCTAACACGGTAGCGCCCTAGTTGTTGGTTTATCAACGAATGCATCATACGGGGTTATACCCATCCCGATAATTCGGCACTTTTATCGCCACCGATCTCTCTACCTGCATAAACGGTATCGATCTTTAAATTAGAACTTCGCTTATCACGCCGCTTAGCCTGGCGAGAAAGGAAGAGCTTGGGGCGAAGTATCGCTTCCGAAGGGCCTATAGGGCATTCCGAACCAATTAACCTTTATAAAGTGTCAATTTTGCGGTACACTGAATGCTGTAACACACAAGGCAGAATATCAGCGACGCATCAGTTTAGAATCGGTTGCAATTTCATTGCCGCGTGCTAGAATGACCTACGGATAGCAGTGTATCTTCCTTCGTTCATTGCTTGTATGTGTGAATGGGCGCAACGGCACCCTCTCCTTTCGAGGCGAGAGGTCGCTTCCTCACAAGAGAGTATGAAGCATCAATGCCCATCGCGCATCGCACATTGGTTGTAGTCAATATATGAAAGATCGCCATATTCGTCGCACCTACGGTGGTCGCCCAGTTCCAAGACGACCGCTGTTTCCCGGCCTGATTAACCCACGTGTTGTGGAGAAAAAGGGTGGCGCCGCACGACTAGGGGCACAGATTCTTGCAGTTGTAGCGCTGCTCATAGTAGGAACGGTCGCCATTGTAGCGACGACGGCCTACACCACCTATCAGCAGATCGCGCAATCGCTCACCCCTCGGCTCGATGCCCTCTCTAGCCACCAAACCTTCCAGACATCTCGCATCTATGACCGTAACGGCGTACTGCTCTATGAGTTCTTTGACGCTGGTAAACGCACAAAGGTTCCCCTCGACGAGATTTCGCCTTTGGTTATTAGCGCGACAATCGCCATCGAGGACAAAACCTTCTTCTCGAACCCAGGCGTCGACTTCGAGGGCATTATTAAGGCGGTTATACGCGCAATCAGCGCTGGTGAGGAGCGTGGTGGTGCATCAACCATTACACAACAGGTTATCAAAAATATTATCCTCACCGAAGAAGAGCGCGCTCCCGAAAACAACTATCAGCGTAAGTTTAACGAGATTATCCTTGCCCAAGAGCTCAACGATCGCCTGTCAAAAGAAGAGATCTTAGCGCTCTACTTGAACGAAAACTTCTATGGCAACCTAGCTTATGGAATCGAGGCTGCCAGCGAAGTCTATTTCAATACCCACGCAAAAGATCTCAGCCTCTCTCAAGCTGCGCTCTTGGCAGGTTTGCCTCAGTCTCCGACCGTGTACAACCCGATCAACTATCTCGTGCGTGACGAGCGAGGCGGCTATCTGCCCGGCGTCGTACTCGAGGGCAACTGGTGGGAGAGCGATTATCAGCTCCCCGAAGGCCTGAGTCCGCCCAAGATCCGTCAGATCGCCGTACTCAGCCAGATGGTTGACGAAAAATACATTACCGAGGAACAAGGCCGCGCTGCGATCGCGACCGATCTACGCTTCGCGCCCCAAGAGGTTCCGCTGAACGCGCCACACTTCGTCTTCTATGTTCGCAATCTGCTCGAAGAGAAGTACGGACGCCAACTGCTCTACGGCGGCGGTCTGCGCATCACCACAACGCTCGACCTCGAAATGCAGCGCATGGTGCAGCGCATCTCGGCTTCGCGCATCGCCGAACTCGAACACCGCAATATTCACAATGCGGCTGTCGTGGTAATGCAGCCCAATACAGGCCAGATCTTGGCGATGTCGGGTAGTATCGACTTTAACGCGACCGTGCCCAGCAAAACGCCGGGCCAAAGCGGCAATGTGCTCGATGGTCAGGTCAACGTCGCCATCAGCGAACGTCAGCCCGGTTCATCGCTCAAGCCATTCATCTACTTGGCTGCGATGGAGCGTGGCTTGACGCCTGCCAGCATCTTGTGGGATGTGCCGACCGAATTCCCGATCGGCAACGGCGAATATTACGCCCCGCTGAACTACAACGGCAAATGGAATGGGCCGGTTCGCATTCGTACAGCGCTTGCCAACTCGCTCAATATGCCCGCCGTTAAAGCGCTTAAATTCGCTGGTATCGAACATACGCTTGAACTCTTAGAGCGAGTAGGCATCAAAACTGGCCTCAAACGCGGCGCAGATTTCTATGGCCTCGCACTCTCTTTGGGTGGTGGCGAAGTTACGCCGCTTGAGCTGACAACCGCCTACAATACCTTAGCGAGCGGCGGTCGCTACTACGCGCCCAACCCGATCTTAAAGATCGTCGACGGCGAAGGCAACGTGATCGAAGAGGCTGTTCCCGGCCCGGGCGAGCAGGTCATCAGCCCAGAGCTGACCGCCATCATCAGCGATATGATGAGCGACGATGATGCGCGCGCTCCGATTTGGGGCCGCAATAGCAAGCTTAAATTGTCGCGACCCGCTGCTGTAAAAACGGGTACAACCAACGACTGGCGCGACGCTTGGACGGTCGGCTTCACTCCTTACGTCACGGTTGGTGTTTGGAGCGGCAACAACAACAACGAACAGACCGCCAAAGTCGAAAGTATCGAGGGCGGTGGCGATATTTGGCACGATGTGATGGAAGAGATTTTTGCCACCCCACGCTACGAGTGGTTGTTGGCACAACAGTTCCCCGATCTGCGCCTGCCAATCAACTTTACGTTGCCCGAGACGGGTGTCATTACCGAAACAATCTGTGAACTGCCCGGACCGTTTGGCAACTACAACAAAGAGCTCTTCACCACCGAGATGCTCAGCAAGACGCTCCAAGCTACTCGCACCGCCGAGGCAGCTACCCGAAGCCCAGTCGATGATCCGACGGCAACCGCCAGCCGACGGGGCACAACCAGCAATAGGTTGGGCTGTGATGCCTATCGTCAGGTTCGTGTCGTGCGTCTACCTTATGCCAACAGCCAAGTCGAAGGCATTCTCACCTCGACCGATCCGATCAGTTCGACCGTGAGCAGTGGTCAAGCCGCCTACTGTCTGCCAGTCGAAGGCGAGACCTATCCTGAAGAGTTGGTGACAAGCCTGCGCATTTGGAACATTCCTCCGCCCGATCCGAGCGAGCGAGTGCGCTATGTCTGGAACGGAGGCAGCGCGACGCAGTTCGCCGGAGACGGGGAGAACCCAGGACAGTACGCTAACCTGCGCTCCTGTAGGCCCGAAGACTTTATCAAGCCGACACCGGTTCCGCCCGTCGCCGGAGCGATTCAAATGCCCGATCTACGCCACTTCGGCGAGAATCAGGCCAAAGATGAGCTGGCGAAACTTGGTATCTTTAGCGTCTACGTCGATTATCAGACCCGCGATCGCATTCCAGAGACCTTCGACCAGTTCGCGCCCTACGCGGTTGTGAGCACCTTGCCAGCGCCCGGCGATTGGTACATTCCCGGCACAACGGTTGTGCTCGGCGTTCGTTCACCCAGCGATGCGCCCCAAGCAGCTACGCCGACGCCTCAACCCGAGAACGCGCCGCCTGAAATGGCGCCACCACCTGAGAACGCGCCACCACCCGAAACAGCTCCACCGCCGCCCGAGCAGGTGCCGATCACGGCTCAGCCGACTCCGACACCCAATGCCCTGCCCGGCCCCGGCATTCAGCCCGGTTTAGGCGGCAATTAGCGCCTTTGCAAACAAAGAGCAGTTCCGCAAATGGAACTGCTCTTTGTTATTTCGCTGCTTAAAACGCAACACTTATCCGCTTCTTTATCGCCTATCGCGCTGGTATAGTGCAGAGCCCAGCGGCTAGGCTGTTAGGCCCAACCAGTCCTCACCGCGTCCGCCTACGGCTACCAACAACCAATCCTCCCAGCCGTGTGCATCGATTTGCGCCCCAAGCGCCCCTAAAACAACACATACCAAATCCGTTGAAAGACGTGCACGTTCGCAACGGGAAGAATAAAAACGAGGGAAAGAGTTGAGTTCCACTCTGCCGAAGGCTAGAAAGAAACATCGGGATCCACAGGAAGCGTTAGACAAGATGGCGCTCCCATAGGGAACAAATGGCCATCTCATCTCGTCTAAGCTATAGGAACGCGCGGCAAGTAGTCTCCTCGCTAAATGCCGCCCTGAAACACGACGTTTCTAACTCTTTTCTAGCTGTTTATGGCTTCCCCCAAGCAACAAACAGCCACAATTTTTTACAAATAGCCAAAGGTAAAAATCTCGTTATTTTTGATACCTAAGCGAAAAATTCCGCTTTTCGAAGAGAGGGCATGTTATAATACTTTATGCCTCTCTGCAGCTAGCAGCAATCTGCGCAGGAGCCTTCAGCTATGATGAATGAACTCTACGGCGATCTTCTGATTATTCGCCTACCCGCCCACCTCGATGCTCGTAATGTCGCACAAGCAGAGGGACCTTTTGAAGCCGCTATCCAAACCCATTCGGGGCCTGTATTGGTCGATATGCAAGAGGTTACATTTGCCACAAGCCTCGCTTTTCAAATGTTATTGCAGGCCCTGAAGTATAATAAACAGCAGGGAAGCGGCTTCTATCTGAGCGGTTTACAACCCCACATCGCTGAAATCTTTCGCAAAAGTTGTCTGGATGCTCTGTTTAGAATCTATCCGAATCGGGAAACAGCCTTGATCGATCTGTGTGGTGTGGCCTAAAACGTCACGGCTTCATGCTGGTGCTGGTGAGCCACTCAGCGGATCGCACTCAGAAGTAACAGGGAAAGACATGCCTTTTTCTCGTGCAAGTGGTATCTTACTGCACCCAACTTCGCTACCTAGCCAGTATGGAATCGGCGACTTCGGGCCCGCCGCCTATCATTTTATTGACTGGTTGAGCGCCGCCAAACAGCACCTCTGGCAGGTGCTGCCGCTCGGCCCGACCGGTTATGGCGATTCGCCCTATCAGTGCTTCTCGGCCTTCGCTGGCAATCCACTGCTGATCAGTCCCGAGTTCCTAGCGCAAGACGGCCTGTTAGACCAAACGGCCCTCGAATCGCTGCGCACTCCCTTTGGGCCAGTCGACTATGGACGCATCATCCCTGCCAAGTTCGATCTGCTCTACCGAGCCTATCAAGCTTGGAAGCAGCAAACAGAGAGCGACGACTACCGCGCCTTCGTCGAAAGCGAGCGACGCTGGCTCGAAGATTACGCCCTCTTTATGGCGCTGAAGAACCACTTCGGCGGGGCATCCTGGCCGAACTGGCCCAGCGAACTTGCCCTGCGCAACCCCGAGGCGATCGAGCGCGCCAAACAAGAACACGCCGACGCGATCGGCTACTACAGCTTCTTGCAGTATCAATTCGCCAAACAGTGGCAAGCCCTGCGCACCTACGCCCACCAGCGCAAGATCAACATCATCGGCGATATCCCGATCTTTGTGGCCTACGATAGCGCCGATGTCTGGGCACAGCCCGCGATCTTCGATCTCAAAGCAGACGGCACACCCAACGCCGTGGCTGGCGTGCCGCCCGACTACTTCAGCGCCACCGGCCAGCTCTGGGGCAACCCGCTCTATCGCTGGGATGTCTTAGCGCAGCGCGGCTTCGACTGGTGGATCGACCGCGTCGCCTCGACCCTCAAACTGGTCGATATCGCCCGTATCGATCACTTCCGAGGCTTCGCAGCCTACTGGGCCGTGCCAAGCGGCGAAAGCACCGCCATCAACGGCCAATGGGTGCCAGCGCCCGGCTTCGAGCTATTCGAGGCTCTGCGGGCGGCCTTGGGCGATCTGCCGATCATCGCCGAGGATCTGGGTCTGATCACCGACGACGTTTATCAATTGCGCGACCACTTTGGGCTGCCCGGCATGCGAGTGCTGCAGTTCGCCTTCGCCGACGAATCGGCCACCAACTTCTTGCCCCACAACTACACGCCCAACAGCGTGGCTTACCCGGGCACCCACGACAACGACACCGTCGTAGGTTGGTTCCAAAAAGCCAGCCCTGAAGAGCGTAATCGTGCTCTGCGCTACACCGGTACCGACGGCAGCGCCATTCACTGGGACTTCATTCGCTGGCTCTTCGCCTCGGTCGCCAACAGCGTGATCGTTCCGCTGCAAGATGTGCTCGGGCTGGGCGACGAAGCGCGTATGAATATGCCAAGCACCACGGGCGGCAACTGGAGCTGGCGTTACCAGCCGAGCGATCTCACGCCCGAGCTGGCCGCACGTCTGGCCGAGCTATCCTACACCTACGAACGCACGCCGCGCACTTCGAGCGCTCCAAGCGCCTAACGATGCGCCTTCACTCGAACTACGCTGGACTGTTGCAGCTAACTGCAACAGTCCATTTTTATGCGCTCTTGCAGCGCTCATAGCCCGCTGGTTGGGGTATAAGCTTTCAGCTACAGAGCGCCATATAACTTTGGCGGATAGGCTTCTAGCCGCCATTCGGCTTGTAGCGCGTCCGCCTCCGGCTACTAAACAGGGCTAGCTGGCCCTCACCCCCCGGCCCCCTCTCCCGCACTGCGGGCGAAGGGCTGAATGCACCCCGTTCTGTGCTCTCAAGGATAATCCCGCGATGGTATGCGAACGATCGCTGTGGTTCAACAAGCGGTTCCTGAGCTTGCCAAAGGGTACGGCACAATCGCAACTTTCGCATTCCACAGCTCTGAGCCGATCACTCAACTATCTCAAACTGCTCTCTAAAAGTCTCAGTGTCTCAGTGTCTCGCGTGGTGAATAAACATCCCTCATTTGGCCTCTAGCAAGACATTTCTTTAAACAGATTTCGTATGATATGATGCAGAATGTAGCTCAACTTACACAACAAGGGAAGGAACATATGATCGATCTCTCGAATTGCCAAGCTGAGGTAGCAGCCCAACGCGCCTACCTCGAGGTGAATGGCACACGGCTTTCGTACCTTGTCTGGGGAGAAAAAGGTGCTCCGCTAGTGCTGCTGCATGGTATCACCAGCAGCGCCCGCACATGGTGGCGCGTTGCGCCCGCGCTGGTTGCGCTAGGCTACCAAGTCTATGCCTTCGATATGCCGGGCCACGGCGAAAGCGACGAAATCAACGACCACCATATTCCGTTCATCGCCTCGCTGATCGCCCAAGCTATTCGGCAGCTCGGCCTTGAAAGGAGCGTCTTGATCGGCCACTCTTGGGGCGGCATCACCGCGCTGACTCTGGCCAACAGCTCTGATGGCGAGCTGTTCAGCCGCATCGTTCTGATCGACCCGGCTGTGCGCATCGATCCGGCCAAAAGCCCCGAGACACTGCCCACCTTCCTCGACGGCGTGGGCGAGCCGCCCGAGATCACCGAGCCGAAGGTACGTGCCAAAAACCCCGATTGGCACGACTGCGATGTGGCTTGGAAACTAGAGGCCTTTGTGCAATGCCGCGCCGATGCGGTACGCGGCCTCTTCCTGCACAGCGGCAAGTGGGATGCTTCGGACGAATTTAGCAAGTTGAGCCAGCCCACCCTGCTCCTCGTCGCAGACGACGCCTACACCGTTATTCCCGCCGATCTGCGCCCAAAGATTCAGGCCTCGCTGCCCGCCCACGTGCAGTATCTCGCTATTCCCAATACAACTCACAATATGTTTCGCGGCAACGGCTACCAGCCGACCGTCGACGCGATTCGCAGCTGGCTAAGCTAGCATAGCAAGATAACTATGTTGTGAGCATTGTGCGCTGAGCGGATTTGCTACGAAATACAGCGTTTTCGCTGCCTTCGCAGCGAAAACGCTGAGAGGCTTGAATGGAAGGTCAGGCTGTTTGTAGCCGTAGGCGGACGCGGTCAGGAATGAATGGAAGGTACATACTTCAGCGCTAGAGCGCTGCAGTTAGGTAACAGAAGAGCAAGCCGCTGATCTTGGATTACAAGAGGGCGCTGAGCAAGCGGCAGGTGTTATCGACAAACTGTTGAAAGCGCGATCGCTGCAACCACTCTTCGAGCTGCAACTCGTCTGAACGAGCGAAATAGCTCTGCTCAATACGCCGTTGGGCTGCCACAACCTCGCAGTTGTAGGAGAGCAAAACGATCTCGAGGTTGAGGCGGAACGAGCGCACATCGAAGTTGCTCGAACCGACCACTGAGATATCGTCATCGATGCTTAAATGCTTGGCGTGAATAAAGGTCGGCCCGCGCACCTGATGGATATGAACACCGCTCTCGAGCAGTTCTTCGTAGTAGGAGCGCTGAGCGTGGCTTACTAAAAACTGGTCGCCTTGGGCCGAAACGATCACATGCACCTCGACCCCACGCATGGCTGCGTTCTCGAGAGCGTGCAACAGCGAGGCGTCGGGAATGAAATAAGGCGTGGTTAGCACGGCATAGCGTTGCGCCGTATAGAGCAGCGATGCAAACAGAGCCGGAATATTGTCGGTATCGTAGGCGGGGCCACTGGGCAGCACTTGGCAGGCGACATGGCCTTCTAGGCTTATGCCATTGGGTTCTGCCTCTTCGGAAGAGACGCGGATGTCAGTCTCGGAATACCAGTCGGCCAAAAAGACCATATTGAGCTGCACCACCACCGGGCCGCAAACGCGCACCACCAGTTCTTCGTAGATCACATCTGGCTTGTATTGGGGATCGGTCAAATTTTGCGAACCGGTGTAGCCAACGACGCCATCGATTACAGCGATCTTGCGATGGTTGCGCAGGTCTGGGCGGCGGCGCTGTGTCCCAAGCAGCTTCAGAGGCAAAACACGGTGTACCTCCACCCCGGCAGCCTCAAGACGCTGATGCAGCTTGCCAACATAGCTCAGATTGCCAAGCGCATCGTACAAAACACGGCAGACAACCCCGCGATTGGCAGCGCGCACCAGGGCGGCTTCGACTTTTCGCCCATTGTCATCATCAGCAAAGATGTAATACAATAGGTGTACGTACTTCTCGGCAGCGTCGATGTCGGCGATGATCCGATCGATGGTGGCGGTGTAATCTGAGAGCAACTCAAGCTGGTTTGCGCCGAAGACGGGCAAGCCACCCAAACGCTCTACTAAACGGGCGATGGGCAGCTGACGCTCATCTAAATGGTGGGCGAAAGCGGGCGCATACTCCGGATCCTTCGCCCTTTCTTCTACTCGCTCGGCCACAAAGTTATTGATTTCGCGTTGAAGCTGACGCCGCTCGAGCGGTAATTTGGGGTTTCCGATCAAGCCGAAAAAGATCGCGCCCAAATACGGGAAGAAGAAGCTAAACAGCAACCAGCCGGTCGCAGATTCAGGGTCACGCTTATGCGGAACGATGTAGAGCATGACGATGCAGATCACCCAGCCGCCAATTTGAAACAGGGCGATCAAAACGATCAGCCAGGTTGGAGCGTCAAAAGTGTCCTTGATCATAACTGAAACTGTATTGTTCCTCGACCTATCCAGCAGGATCTAAACGAGTCTATAACGATACACGGGCCACTTCATCATCCTTACTTAACAAGCAGCACTCTAGTAAGTCTTCTCCGCATCCGCCCCTCTCCTGCTCACTCCAGCTCTTTATAGCCTATCGAAGGCATGCTCCTTGCTTCTAGCATAGCAGCATATTCTCACCTGGCAACAAGGAAACAACGCTTGTCGTATCTCGCTTGTTTTGACAAAACCTGTAACGTTGTAGGCTTCCGAAACGTCATTCAGTGTAGACTGACAAAGTGCGTTAGCGAACTACAACAATTTATTAGAAAAACCTATTTATAACACATATAGGTCCGCATGCCAGCAATCAGCTCTCTATAGCTGGTTTCTTTTTGTTCTCTTTATGATGGATTAGTGGATAATAATGGCTACCTCTCGAACACATGGCTTATCAGGAACATTATCGGGGCTCATCACACGATCTTTCTCTGGAACAAGCATTACATCCAAACTCGTCGTCTTCTGGCAGAACCACGGTATCGCTCTCCTCTTTTTCTGCTTGATGAGCATGTTGCTCTCGTGGCCTACCGTTGCCCACTTCACCACAAGCATCACCAGTAGCGACGTAGACGCAAAACACAACCTTTGGCTCTTTTGGCACGTCCAACGCTTTGTCACTGGAAAAGAGGGTTTGTTCGATGCGCCGCTGCTCTATTATCCCCACGGCATCTCGCTTTTCACCCACGGCGTTGGGCCTATGACGGGGTTTTTTGCCTTGCCGTTCTGGTGGCTCGGACCGGAAGCCGCCTATAACGGCTCCTTGATTGTGAGCCTAACGCTTACCGGCTACTTCAGCTATTTACTTGCCCGTAAGCTTGGTTTTCGACGCGCAGAGGCACTCTTTTGTGGGCTGATGCTGCTTTCAGCGCCGATGTGTCTCGGCGGTCTAACCAACCATGTCACCAAGGTCTTTTTAGGCGCTCAACCATTGCTGCTGCTCGTACTGCACAATATGCTCGACCTCAAGCGCTCGCACTGGTGGGGCGTTGCAACCGGCGCTGCGCTCTTAGTTGTTTGGCTGCACAACGGCTATCAATTCGTCTTCAGTTCGTTCGCCGTCCTATTCTTCTGGCTGGCCGCGTTCATTCTCGCCCAGCGAGGAGAGCGCTTCGAATACTTTAAGCGGGCCATAATTTTTGCTATCAGTTGTGCGATCTTCGTGCTGCCGATGCTGATTCAGGTTCAGATCGCCTCCAGTAACCCCGCTATCAATGTTGATGCCAGCGTCGATTCGCGCTTGCGCCCCGACCTCGTTCAATACCTGCTTCCCGTGCACCACAGTCTTCTGTTCGGCGACTGGACGCTCTCGATCCTAGAACCGCTCGGCAACAAGGTCACGATCAACCTCGAGACTGCTGTATCGCTTTCGCTCGCAGGCATCGCTCTATCGCTAGTGGCGCTGTTCGCCGCAAAAGGTCCTAGCCGCCGCTGGGTGCTCTTCACGCTAATCTGCGTTATTATCTCGCTGGGGCCAAGCCTGCAAGTCTATGGCATTAGCAAGTTTGGCGAAGCGAAATCGGAGATTCTGCTGCCCTATAGCTTTATCAACCAGCTGCCCGGGCTCGAGTTTATGCGTGCGCCGGGTCGTTGGATGATGATGGGCTTTGTGGCCTTCGCGGTCGCAACCACCTTCGGCTTGGGCGCTCTGACTCAACGCTTTCCGCGCCAGCGTATGCTGATCATCGGGTTCGCCAGCGCGCTGGTTTTGATCGAAGTCTGGCCGCAGCCCTTCCCGCAAGAAGTCTTGCCCAAAGCACCGCCCTTCTACCAACAGATCGCTAAGGATACCGAGACCTACGGCGTGTTCGATCTGCCGGTCAAAGAGAGCAAGGGGCTTTCATACAACGGCTGGTCCTACTTCTACACCTCGTCGATCCATCAAGTGCTCCAGATCACGCATGGCAAGGGCATCGTCGCGGGCTATATCTCTCGCACCTATTCGCGCCACCCACTCTTCAACGAGCTCTTCAATCTCCGCTCGCCTACGATCTATATCGACGGCGAAGAAGCGCGCTACAAGACCTTTCAACACGATTTAGCCGCGCAAAACTATCGCTATGTGGTACTCCATAAAAACTTGTTCGGAGAGGGCAGAGGCGAAGAGGGCTACCAAAGCGCCAAAGAGTTCACCGAGCGTGTCTTCGGCGACACACAGCCCTACTACGAAGACGAGGCCACCACGGTCTACAAAGTCGAAGCCGATCCAAACAGCGTTCAACTTCATCTGGGCACAAACTGGCGCTCGGCCGAAAACGATTGGCGCTGGGCCGCTTCGCCCGCTACGCTGCTAGTAAACGCTCCTACAGCGCAAGAAGTGGTTCTAGAGATCGTCCCGGCTCACCTCCACGATCCGAGCACGGCCAATCAATTGGGCGAAATCGGGCGGCTCAATATCCAAGTCGGTGACTTCCAGACCAGTCTCGATGTACACATCGATCTGCCGAGCGAAGTACGCATCCCGCTCTCGGGTGGCGAGCAGACCATTACGCTCAGTTTAGAAGCGGGGAATTTCACCCCCGAAGGTGCCGATCTCTCCGAGATTCCCGCTCTTAGCTTCGCGGTGCGCTCGATCAACTTAAAAACACAACCCTAAGCTAACCGCCAAGAACCTTGTGCTTAACAGGGCACAAGGTTCTTGATCTCCTGTTAGGCTCTCATACCAAATCCGTTTAAAGAGCTGCATTCTCTTCGCTCAGAAAAACGAAAAGCCGGGAAAAAAAGAGACACGTTCCGCTCTGCCGAAGGCCAAAGAGATCCTAATAAACCGGATTTGGTATCAGAAGCATTAATCTGCTATATAGCAGCAACTCGCTAGCAAGGCGGATCGATCGCCAAGATACTTTGCGATCACTCTCAAGAATGGTATACTGGGGCAAGCTTTATACCTTAACGAACACGCTCTCCGTCCCTAGCAACGCTTAGCGATGTTCCCCTTCCTATCCAGCCACACGCGCTCAAGCGTCGCATTATTTCACAATAGCGTTGTCTGCCGATTCGTTTCTTTCATGTCCATCAAATGAAAGCGAGCAAACCTGTGTCTCGAAATCGGACGCTGCTTATCACTGCGGGCATTATGTTAAGCCTCTTCCTTGCTTCAATGGAGTCAACTGTTGTTTCAACAGCAGCGCCAACTATCGTCAGTCAATTAGGGGGTATCGACCACTATAGTTGGATCTTCTCGGCTTTTATGTTAACCTCCACGGTTACGGTTCCCGTGTTCGGCAAGCTCTCGGACCTGTATGGGCGGCGCAGCATCTTCGCAGGCGCCATGCTCATCTTTCTGCTCGGTTCGATTCTGTGCGGCATGGCGCGCAGTATGGAGCAACTGATCATCTTTCGGGCCATACAAGGATTGGGAGCTGGTGGTGTAGCGCCTTTGGCCTTCATTATCATCGGCGATATCTACAGCCTCGAACAGCGCGCCAAAATGCAGGGTTTCTTCTCGGGCGTCTGGGGCGTCTCATCGGTTGTGGGGCCACTGTTAGGCGGCTTCATCGTCGATAGAATGTCTTGGTCGTGGATCTTCTATATCAACATTGTGCCCTGCATCGTCGCCCTAGCGATCGTATGGATCGGACTCGACAAAATCGACCTCCAGAAGCGGCGAAATACTCCGACAGTCGACTATCTCGGCGCAATCCTGTTGATGGGCAGCGTCACGATCTTACTGCTCGGCTTAATGGATCTGCAGTCGGGCACGGGCTGGGGATTGATCGCCCTCACGCTTCTGCTGTTTGTCTGGCTCTATCGTGTCGAACGACGCGCCACAGATCCTATTCTTCCCCTACAACTCTTTAAACAGCGCCTGTTTGCGGTTGGCTGTATCCATGGCATCTTGGCTGGTTGGGCTATGTTCGGCAGCGTCTCGTTTGTGCCGCTCTTTGTGCAAGGCGTTCTGGGCACAAGCGCGACCGAGGCTGGGACGGCGATTATGCCACTGATGCTCGGCTGGGTCTTTGCGAGCATTATCGGCAGCCGCCTCTTGCTGCATCTTAACTACCGTCTGTTGGCGACGCTAGGTATGACTCTGCTGGTGATCGGGACCGGCATGCTGGCTTTTACGGGCAATGGAGCCACACGCTTGATGATTCTGTTCGCTTTGGGTTTAATGGGCGTCGGTATGGGTCTCTCGATCCCGGCTTTCTTGATCGCCATTCAAACCTCGGTCGAACGCAAACAGCTAGGTACAGCCACCTCGACCATTCAGTTTTCGCGCAGCATAGGCGGAACCTTGGGTGTAAGTATTATGGGCTTGGCGCTCAACCTCGGGCTGAACGCTCAACTGCGTCAAGCTGGGGTCGATCCTAGTAGCGTATCGATCGATTCGCTTATAACGCCCCACGAAATGGGCGTAGAACAGAGCAGCGCCGTGCTCGATCAGGCGCTCCGTAGCGCGCTCGCTGGCGGCATGCAATACGTCTTTATCATCGCATTCGCTGGAGCCTTGCTCGGGCTATTTGCCACGCTTATGGCTCCTAACGGGCGTCTCAAGCAGATCGCCGCCAATCAACAAACGTCCCATCGCGAAAACAGTCCCGAAGAGGCTATTACTCCACCGGCAGCGCACTAACTGGGAAATCAGTCTCTTTTGCCATACCAAATCCGATTGATTACTTTTTATTTGGCCTTCGGCAAAGTGGAGCGTGGCTCTTTTTTCTTTTCCCGTTTTTCGTTTTCCTGCATTGAGAGAGTGCAAGTCTTTGAACGGATTTGGTATCACTTTAAAATGTTCTCGTTTTGTCCAAAGCCACAATGCGTCCATTGGCCTTGGGCAGATTGGAGGCTTGGTCGCGGCATTGATAGGCAGCGTTCGAACCTGCAAGGTGCTTGCACCTGGCAGGTCGCAGCGAAAGCTGCGAAGCGGATCGGTTGGATGGATGGGCGCCAATCTTGGTAGCCGTAGGCGGACGCGGTGAGAAGCAAATGGGAGGGAGAGACCTTACCGCTTCCATTTATCGCAGGCTAAAACTGCTCGTTCCGAGTGGATTGGCTTAAAACAAGAAGAAAAAGCGGTCTGCAGATATATTCTGAAGACCGCTTTTGTATATACAAGCTAGAACGGGTGTATTAGCTGTTGTTTTTGCCCAATGTCTGCAAGAACTCGGCATTATTGCGAGTCTTCGCCATACGGGTCAACATCAATTCCGTACCTTCGTTCTCGCCTAACATCGAGACCATACGGCGCAGCGTCCAAGTCTGGCGCAGAACCTCGGGGCTGAGCAGCAGTTCGTCGCGACGTGTGCTACTACGTTGAATATCGATAGCAGGGAAGACGCGCTTCTCGGCCAGCTTGCGGTCGAGGTGCAATTCCATGTTACCGGTACCTTTGAATTCTTCGTAGATCACATCGTCCATACGGCTGCCGGTATCAACCAGACAGGTCGCGATAATAGTCAATGATCCACCATTTTCAATATTACGCGCTGCACCAAAGAAGCGTTTGGGCGGGTAGAGAGCTACGGGGTCGATACCACCCGAAAGGGTGCGGCCCGAGGGGGGCATATCGAGGTTATAAGCGCGAGCAAGGCGGGTGATCGAGTCCATCAGAATGACCACATCTTGGCCACCTTCGACCAAGCGCTTTGCTCGATCCAAGGTCATCTCTGCAACCTTGGTATGGTCTTCGACCGGTTCATCAAAGGTTGATGAAATCACTTCGCCCTTCACGTTACGGCGCATATCCGTAACTTCCTCGGGGCGCTCACCGATCAACAAAACCATAAGATGAATATCAGAATAATTGGCAGTAATCCCATTTGCAATCGCTTTTAAGAGTAAGGTCTTACCTGCTTTCGGAGGCGAAACAATCAAACCACGTTGGCCTCGACCAATGGGAGAAACGAGGTCTACCAAACGTGTAGAGAGGATATTGGGCTCTGTTTCAAGTTTAATCTGTTCTGTTGGGAAGATGGGGGTGAGCTGGTCAAATGAAGGGCGTTTGCGTGCCGTTTCGGGGTCTAGACCATTAATCAGCTCAACTCGCAACAAAGAGTAGTAGCGTTCGCTCTCTTTTGGAGGTCGGACCTGTCCCCAAACCCGGTCGCCTGTGCGCAGACCAAAGCGGCGAATCTGCGATTGCGACACATACATATCATCGGGGCCGGGCAGCATGCGCTCACCACGCAGAAAACCAAAACCATCAGAAACAATATCAAGAATACCGTCGCTAAAGGTGTTTCCTGCTTCTTCCGTCTGGGCCTGTAATAGTTTAAAGATTAAATCCTGTTTTTTGAGGCCACTTACACCCGCTATATCTAATTTGCGAGCCATCTCTCGCAAATCAGCGAGTGTTTTGGTCTCAAGTTCGGCAACGTTCACGTCCTGACTCCTTGATGGTAGCTCAATACCAGGATTCTACTGGCATTCTAAAACAAAACGAAAAATGAAGGGGCACACTATGTCGCATTACACCGCTGCACATAGCTACCTGCAGGCGGCCTACGCCAGTGATACAAAAGGAGAACCTGCCTCTTGTAGCACTTCTTATTTCCAGCAGCCACGACGTGGAATTGAAGATCTTCACGTTCGCTTGGAGGCGACTGGCCCTCGTGTGGTTGGGCATACACAGGCTGTAGCAAACTTGGGAAATCTACAGACCAAACGTATGCGATCTTACTGTCTCACTAGCTATAAGGTTATAGCGCATCGGTGCTTTTGAGCTAAAAGATAAGCACCATACGTATCTAGCTTAGTGTAACAATCCGAAATATGGGCATATAGTGCAAATAGTCTTATTTGCCATAGTGAGGATTAACTAACGTGCGGCAAGGATACACAACGACACCGCACCACATAAGAACATATCAAATTGTTGCATGACGTTAGAAGGTTTAAAAATGTAGCTGGGGGGGCCGTCTCAGCAGGAGCACGTTACATGCTATCTGTACGACAGAGGATATCCAGTACAACGCCTCTATCCTGACGCATAGTATAACATATCTGTCAAGGATTTGCAATACCCCTCGCCTAATCACTGATGATCAGCACCCTTTTCGCATATCCGGGCATGCTAAGTTAACAACTGCGCCATTTACTCCGCCAAGCCACAAAATAATCGTTATTCCTATGAAACACTCGTAATCAGCCAAGTTTATAGAGGTCTTGACTATTCACATACTAATGGCATAGATCGCTAAGAAACATATAATAACATAAGGAATAGCCCCCAAAGCATATATTTCTCTGAGGTAGCGATTCAGCTTTATGTTATAGGTTGAAAAATTGGTAGGAAGAGATAGACCTATAGTATAACGGACTTTCGCCGGACCAGAGCAAAGCGATACTTACGCCTATTGCAGAGCGTTGCGATCTGTTCCAAGCGACCGACGTACCAGCATAGCCTCTATCGTCTACACCACTTCGGCGATCGAGTAATAGCAGATCCGTTTGATCAGTTCAGCATTTTGGCGGCTTGGTCTCTACCCCAAAAAGGCTTGCTAGCGCGTCCGCCTTCGGCTACCAACGGCTCGCCCGTAAGCAGGCTGTTGTAGCTGTGTGCCGAGAGACGCCCCAAAATACAACGATTCAAGCGGATTTCGTATAACACGTTCTTCTGCAAATGGCATACCACAAAAGGGGCTAGGAGAGTAATTGCTACCCTCCTAGGCCACCTTTTGGGCTTCTGACGTGCGAACTAGTAGGTGACAAGAGAGAAGACAGGCGCGATCCCTTGGAGTCGCTCCCGTCCTTGGAGGAACGAAAGTTCCACCACAAAGGCCAATTCTTCCACGACTGCGCCGGCCATTTCAACAAGCTTACAGCATGCTTCAATGGTGCCGCCAGTCGCCAATAGGTCGTCCACTATCAATACACGCGCACCCGGCTCGAGTGCATCGCGATGGATCTCTAAGACATTTGAGCCATACTCCAGATCATAGGAGATCTGGTAGGTTGCTGCGGGCAGTTTGCCGGGCTTGCGTACAAGCACCAAGCCTACACCGAGGCGGTATGCCAGCGGCGCACTGAAAATAAAGCCGCGCGACTCAACACCAACTACCGCATCGATCTTACGATCCGCGTAGCGCGAAGCCAGTTCTTCGATTACGCTGTGAAAGGCCTCCCCATCACGTAACAGCGTAGTAATATCTTTGAACTGTACCCCAGGGATTGGGAAGTCTGGGATATTGCGGATCAGATCACTGTAGTTACTCATGGACTTTCTGCTCTCCTAGCATATACATTGTGAAGGCCTAGCCTTCGGGAGACGAATACCGTGCCCGCACATGAGCAACGGCAAGGAGGCCAAGTGGCGTACACCACTTGGCCCCAGGTATGCATACGCGAAGGAGGGAACAAGCAAACAAAATCACCACCATTGGCGACCAGAAGCGGGCCAGCACAGAAGAGGTGATATTCATAACCTCTAGACGAGGTTAACCAACTCGTTAGCAGTCCGCCGCATATCCAAGAAAACCAAACCCAACTTAGCGCGAGCCGTTGTGAGCGCCGTCAACACAGCCTCTTCGCCGATAGCCATTAGGATAACAAAGCCCTCTTCGCCACGAACAAAGACTTGATCGAGTTGACCGCGTCGCAACTCATGAGCGATCCGCTCGCCCAGAGACAACATCGAGGCAGCCATTGCGGACACTTTATCCTCTTCGACGTCCGCTGGCAACGCGGCGGCCATGATCAGGCCGTCCACACTCACAATAGCGGATGCCTCGATATCTGGAGCATTCATCTGAAGTGCCTTCAGATGCCGGATCATCTCTTCGGTTCTGCTTGCCATTCACATCCTCCTTAAAGGCCGTCGGCCAGTTGTGGGATACGTGTTCGGATGCACGTGTGCATACCAGACTCGTGCAGGCCGTAGGGGACGACCGCTTCGAGATCATTCTACTACATGTTTTGACGAACAGCAACTAGGATACTGGTAGTTAACGGCAAACAAGGCCCATAGATTGTCAGGGAGTTGACGCCGGCTCGAAGCGTTGACGTAAGCGGAGATCCGCCTCTGTCACGGCATCTGCCGGACTCAGTTGTCGTTGCAACACTGCGCGTAACATCTGGGTCAAAGTTGGCCATACCACGTCTGTATCGTTGATGCTATTCGGCATCGCAACGCTCTGCTCTGCCTGGCTGCGAAACGCGCGAGCCGCCTCGTAGTCAGGACCATCAAGCTGAAGATCGCTGTTTACTGGTTGGAGGCCTGCACGAAGCAGTTCTTGCTGCGCCTCCGTGCTGACGATATACCCGATGAAATCCGCCGCCGCCCGTTGTTCTTCCTCATCTCGCACCAGGCCGTTTACGCTAATGACTTCTGTTTGCACATAGGTCACTGGTGCATTCCCTGTTGCGCTTAGCTGTGGAAGCGGCGCGACACCTAGTTTGTCGCCCCACAATGCGCGATAGGATCCGTACTGGTTTGCCCAATTTACCGTCATTAAAGCTTGATGTGCTTTGAGGGCACCGTCCACTCTAATGCCGTCCGTCACCGCTAATAATTGGTTATCCTGATGTAATTCGAGCAGCCATTGTAACCATCGTTCCGTGCCTGCTCGTCCCTCACCACCTAGCACCACTCGGCCTGTATCATCGAAGACACGACCGCCAAACGCATACAAGTAGCCAATCGTGGTGTCAAGCGATAGATTGTATGCTAACCCCCAAATAGGAGGTTGGGTGCTAATATCTGTTAAGCCTCGCGAAGTGCTCAGAAGGCGCTCCGTATTGGCTGGTGGGTCTAATACGTTAGCTTTATTATAATATAAGACCAGTGTGTCAAATGTTACGGGAAGCCCATATTGGTGGGTTTCTCCCGCAACATTTGTTGCGCGTCCACTTGCTACTGTCACAGGAAGTAATGCGCTCTTTTTGGCCTCGGGCACCAGTTCATCGAGCGGCAAGAGCTGATCCGACAACGCACCAAGGGAATGACTTGGAATTAACAAGAGATGTGGACCGCCACCAGCCAGCGTTGCTGTTCGCATCTCTTTCGATAGCGAAGCACGCGGCACCGACTGCACGATAATTCGCACATTCGATTGCGTTCGATGGTACTGATTGACAAGGTTCGACAACACGGGCTGAAGCTCCGGTGTCCACGCTTGCCAAAGAACCAAACGCACTGGCTCCCCAGAAGTAGCAACCAACGTTGCATTGGCGAGTTGCTGTGACGAAGATTGCACACTGCACGCCGCCAGCAAGAGTAACAGCAGGCAAACGGTAAGTGCGCGTTGAATGCGCTGCTGTGTTTTCACACCTTCTGCGGCACAATACTCCACAGTCGAACTATGGTGTTAGTATCCGCGCCGCCCTCCTTGATCCGCTAAATCGAACGCTTTCAGGTCTGATGTTGTTAGACAGCAGCGAAGAAGCAAATACGACTGTGCTGATCATACCATCAATTTGGTGAATATGGTTTCTCCATATCTTCACATCGCCGATTATAGCATAGTGGTGCGTACATCCGCAACTTGAGTTTATGCGAATTCCGACCAGAAAAATCGGCATTTTCCCGATCTTTCTAGCGCCCAAGACGAGCGGCAGCCAGCTTAGTAAAAAAGCTTGGCGGCAAACCCCAGACCCCCACGAAGGCTATTAAGGCCTTTAGGATGCTAGATACGAATGTCGATCGTATTACAAACGCTCTACGTTTACCGCTTAGGCGCCACCTCACAAGCGAGGAGTGGACTTGTGACGAAAACACGAATAGTGAAAAAAGCTTCACATTGGATGTTTTCTCGTCTGAATACGCCATCTATAGCCTAGCAGGCAGGTGTTACCACAACGCATACATGAAATAAAACTCAGCGGCGCAATAGCACATTCGCTTGATCTGCGTATGTTTTTGGCCCGCGACAGAGAGGAAGACGCTTCCTTTTGTTGTGCAAGATTTGGTGTCAGACATGTGGAGTTGCTATGAGGAATTGGGGCAACAAATAGGAGCGCAGGAGCTTGACATTCACTCTTTTTAGACCTATAATGCGTGGCTGTTGTCAGCATGACAACATAGTATCCTCGCGATCTCGGCGCTGTATTGCCCATGCGCTACAGTGCCAGGCATGGAGACGGGTTGTCTACCCGTCCACCTCGCCGCCGAGCTCGCATTCACCGAGGTTGTATGGACGGTAGTTTCACAAGGCAGCACCGCGCTTCAGGCCGCTGCATCAGAATCACATCCCGTGTGATGGTGGGGCTGCCTCTCTGTAGGCAGTGCTAACGCGACTGTACGCCTCGTCCTCCCCGATCAGCCCACACACGTAGGGTGTGTCGGGCGTTTTTGCCTTTCTGATCAAAAACGTTCCCTGTGCGCATACGAACCATAAAGCGGTTCGTGTCAGGCTTTGCCCTGCATAGATATGTGCTGCTCCTTGTTCGCTCGTGCCTGTTTCGACAGTGCGTGCGATGAATACCCGTGCTCATTTTTTCTGTGTTCTGTGCAGCTACGTTATTCTTAGGAGGACATGGTACAGTTGGACAAGCAGACCTATGCCGCGCATCTCAACGCCACCTATCAAATCGCTAGCGAAGGCCCAATCACCGATTTTGTTACTCGTCGCAATGGGCGACTGCTGCTCGGTGACCGAATCGATTTAAACAGTTTGGCCGAGCGCTACGGCGCTCCTCTAGAAGTGGCGTTTTGTCCTCAGATTACAACCCAGATTCAGACCATGCAAGATTGGGCTGAAACGGCGCGACAAGCGGTTAAGTATGAGGGATCATTTGTATACGCCTACGCCACCAAAGCGAACTTCGCTGCGGAAGTCGTTCGCACGGCTCTGCAGTCGGGTGCGCACTACGAAACATCGGCGACGGCAGACGTATACATCGCGCGACAACTTTGGCATGATGGGGTGTTGCCCAAAGGGCGACTGATCTGCTGTAACGGCTCGAAAGAGTCGTCGTATCTTGAAGGCATTGCGGCGCTCCGTCGCGATGGCTGTACTACTGTTATTCCCATTCTCGATGATATAGATGAGTTCGAAGTGCTCAGCGCCAGTGTACTGCCCTTCCAATTCGGTGTGCGCGAGCGAGCACCACACCGCGCCCATATCGGCAACAATCGCTTTGGCCTGAGCGCCAGCGAGATCAACTATGTGGCGCGCCGTATTCAGAATACGCCCCACAGCCTAACGGTCTATCACGCTATGGCTGGCAGCCAGCTCGAGCATGTCGACCAATGGCTAGAAGCGCTGACGATCTCGCTCGAAGCCTATTGCAAGCTGCGCCAGTGGGTTCCAACTCTGAAGTATTTCAACTTCGGCGGCGGTATGCCGACCTCAGCTTACAAGCTAGGTTTTAACTTCGACTATCAAGGTTTTCTGATCAAGCTCTTGACGCGCGTTCAAGAGGTCTGCGCACGCTTTGATGTACCGGTTCCTGATCTGATCGGTGAATTTGGCCGCTACACCGTAGCCAGCCACAGCGTCTATCTGTTTGAGGTTGGTCAGGTGAAGGCAGGCGAGTTCGGCGACCCCGATTGGTTTTTGATCAACGGCAGTCTTATGGTATCGCTGCCCGATAGCGTTTTAGTTGAGGGCCAGCAGTTTGTGGTTCTACCGCTCGACGGCTGGGATCGTCCCATCCGCGAGGTACGCCTCGCCGGGCGGCGCACCTGCGATTCAGACGACTACTACCCGCGCGAGGGCGATCCGCCCTTGATTTTGCCCGAAACGGGGCGCGGCCAGATCGTGGCGATCTTCGGTGTCGGCGCCTATCAGCAGATGATCTCGGGGCGGGGCGGAGCACACCACTGCCTTACTCCGGAGCCACGCCGCATCGTGATCGAAGAGGTCAAGGGCCAACTGGTGATCAACGATATTCCGGCCCAGAGCTTGGCGAGCATCAATCGGCACTTAGGCTACCCCGCGACCTCGACCCGCCGCCCGGCCAAGCCACAGCCCGCTTCAAACAACCGCATGGGTATGCGCTTGACGATGCGCCCGCAGCTTCGTCGTCAGAGCCGCAACCATCGTCGGGCTGCTTAACATCAAGCCAAACAGTTGTAATAACGAGCATCGTGCGATCTGAGCCTTGAAACCGAGGCTCAGATCGTTTTTTTGTCCTTGATAACAAATCTGGCAGGTCTCTGGGTGTTTTTGGGCTTTGGCAAAGTTGGGGCTGATCACTAACCCGTTTGCTTGCTATCGCTGCGGCTAAGTTTTGCCCCAAAAATAAGATCTTTGGCGCGTCCGCCTTCGGCTACCAGCATCCCGCCCAACAAACAAGGCTTCTATTTGTGTGCCGAAAGCCCTCCTCAAGGCCGACAATTCTCGTATGATACCAAATCTGGTTGATTACTTTCTATTTAGCCTTCGGCAAAGTGGAACTTGACCCCAGGTTTGTTTTCTGCCTTACAAGAGCGCAAGTCTTTAAACGGATTTAGTATGACTATGCTTATGCTCGTTGTGATAGGAGATGGGTCGGTATAGGGGTGTGTGAGGGCGGTCTCGGGCAGGCGAGATAGACGCCTGTGGCAACGGACAGAAGGCTGATAGCCGTAGGCGGACGCGGTTAAGACCCTCTTTGAGGAAGAGACCTTGCCGCTAGAGCGTTGAAGTGAGCGAGAAGATTTAGAAGCAGCTATGCTTCTCGTGCAATTGAACAGTGTGGTACTATAGCCAGCACAAACGGGGTTTCCCCACTGGCAAATGGGCAACAACAGGATGCAACGAGGAAGACATGGAAATCCAAAACCTTACTCCCAACGATTTACCGGCCCTAGCATCTTTATGTCAACTAACTTTGCCGTATGATAGCTGGTCTGTAGACCTGCTCGAATATCAATTGTTGGAGCAGCCCAACGCCAATCCGGCCCATCAACTGCTGGCTTGGCAAGGCTCACAACTGGTCGGCGCCATGCTAGGCGGCACACGCGACACCGAGGAGGGAACCCAAGGCTGGGTGCGACTGTTCGCAACTCACCCGCGCCAACAGCGGCGGGGTGTTGCTAGCAGGCTTTTACAAGAGTTTGAACGACGCATGCAAGCCGATGGTATCAACAAGATCGCGATCGCCAATAGCGTGCCCTGCTACTTCTGGCCCGGTTTGGATGTACGCTATACTGCGGCTTTTTGCTTTTTGCAGCGCCACGGCTACCAACGCAGCGGCGACGGCATCAATATGTATGTTGACCTGAACAGCCAATCGTGGGATACCTCCGACGAAGAGGCCTTTTTATCTTTGGAAGGCTTCAAGATACGGCGTCTGCAGCCAAACGATCGAATCGCCTTTAGCGATTGGCTCTTGCGCACTTGGGGCCCGGCCTGGCAAGCTGAGGGCTTGCTGACGCTCAAGCGCGACCCGATCACCTGCTTTGTGGCCGAATACAACGGGCGGATCTGCGCCTTTGCGGCCTATGGGGTCACGTCGTTCCCCTATAGCTTCGGCCCAACCGGCACAGAAGAGGCGTTGCGCGGCAAAGGTTTGGGGCGCGTGCTCTTCTACCGCTGTATGCAAGATCTCAAAGAGCATGGGCACAACTTCGCCGAAGTTTCGTGGGTTGGCCCGATCACGTTTTATGCAAAAGTCGCCAATGCGACTATTCATCGTGTCTTTTGGTATTTAGAAAAGTCTCTATAACGCATGACTAAAGTTGTAATCGTTTCAAAAGCCTTAATCGCAGGAGCAGCCCAACGCAAACTAGAAGAGTTGGCGCGCCATAAAGATATCGAATTGGTGGCGGTCGTTCCGCCCGGTTGGCATGAACCAAAGGTCGGCTGGCAAATGCTCGAACGGCGCTTTACCACGGGTTATCGCTTAGAAGTGTTGCCAATGGCCTTTAACGGCCGCCACCATTTTCATTTTTACCCTGGTTTAGAAAAGCTGATTCAGCGCGAGCGCCCCGATGTGTTGCATATGGATGAGGAATCGTTTAATCCGGCGACCTTTCAAGGCATTCGGGCCGGGCAGGCGGTGGGAGCGCGCTGCTTTTTCTATAACTATGCCAATATCGAACGTTTCTATCCGCCGCCCTTCTCGTGGTTTGAACGATACAACTTTCGCCATGCCCACGCGATCGTGTGCAATGCCGACGCGGCGAACATTATTCGCAAACACGGCTATCGTGGGCCGATCACAACTTTGCCGCAAGTTGGGGTCGACCCGGAGCTGTTTGCACCAGCGCCAATTCGTCCGCCCGAGCGGCCCTTTACAGTCGGCTATGTTGGGCGGCTGATAGCGGCCAAAGGCTTACTCGATCTGCTCGAAGCCTGCGCGCCTCTGCCCTATGTGCATCTTTTATTGGTCGGCAACGGCGAGCTGCGCGAACAGATCGCAGAGCGAGCGCGCGCGCTTGGCATGGCCGATCGGCTCGAGATTCGCTCGGCTGTCGCCAGCACCGATGTGCCCAACGCCATGCACGATATGGATGTGTTGGTGCTGCCCTCGCGCACAACTAGCACTTGGAAGGAGCAGTTCGGGCGTGTACTGATCGAAGCTATGAGTTGCGCCATCGCTGTGATCGGCTCGTCGTCGGGCGAGATCCCGAATGTGATTGGGGATGGTGGCTTAGTTTTCCCCGAGGGAGATATCAAGGCGCTGCGCAATCTGATCGAACGGCTTTATGATCAGCCCAAACTGCGTGCCAAACTCGCCAGCCAAGGGCGCAAACGAGTGTTGAAGCACTATACCCAAACTGCGGTGGCCCAAGCCTATGCAGAGCTGTATCGCTCTGGCTAATAGCTTTGCACGGTTTGTAGCGGAACTTGACTATGTTTGTTATTTGGAATTTCGTGCCGTTGCGCGAAATTCCAAATAGCTTTTCCCCTAGTTGCTCATACTCTGCAGAACTTCTCTTTTTTGATGCTTGCCCCGTTTTTCGCTGTCCATCGTGTGCTCGTCGAAAGAGCAGATCTGAAATTCAAAAAGTGCAAACGGATTTGGTATCATATTAACGCCTAGACCGCCTCACTGATCTAGCTGATCTGCAGCACTGCTTCCCTTACCAACCTACGTACAAGCGCCCCGATCAGCGACTTCTATACTTTTTATGGGATAGAAGCTTAAAATCAACCCTAGGAGCGATCCAAGGCGATCACAGATCTGTTACCATAGCTCAATAGCCCAAACCGTTCAGCCAGCATCAGGAGTATCTTGTGAGATCAGGAAAAATCTTCCTTCTGCTGATAGGATTCATCTTTCTTATTGCAGGTCTGATCGTCGGTCTCGGAGTTCCCTGGTTTATCAGCCAAGATTCAGCGCGCGTCTTAGCTCTGCCTGTTTCGGATCTGGCTAGCCTCAGCCAACAAGAGCCAGGCAGCGAAGTGGTGATCGAAGCGCGTATCAGCCCTGAAAGCAAGAAACAGTTCGACGATTACGTCGCTTATCGTCAGGAGCGTCAAGAGCGCGTACGACGAGACGGCAGATACCGCACCGAATGGCGCACGGAGTTAACAGTAACCCCGCCGCTCAAAGTCGAGCTTGAAAACGAAACTATTCAGATCAGAAACGATACCTATAACTTTGGAGAGCTGCAAAACCAGCGCGAGGTACGCATCAACAATGAACTACGCCGCATCAGCGGTATCCGCCACAACGACTCGGTGGTTGTGATCGGCAAACTACGCTCGAACAACGACGGGATCGTGATCGATGCTGATGTGGTAAGCGTTGGCACGAAATCCGACTATCTCGACAGCCAAAACGAAGCCTGGTGGATTATGGTGATCTTAGGTTGGCTCTTTATTATAGTCGGCTCGCTCTTGATCTGGCTTGGTTTCCGGCGTTAAGGTTCATTAGACATATTTTTTGAAGAGGTCTTTGGGATTTATCCGCTCCCGAGACCTCTTTTTTTGTCTGCTTTACGAAAACTAGGCCACTTTTCAAAAAATTGACAGGATGCCAACTATGGCATATACATAGACACTACAAAAACTCGTTTCTATAATTCAGCCCTAAAAGGATACAACGATGTTTAGCGCATTGAGTCCGGGCAATGTTGGCATTCAAGCCAAGTCATTGGATGCTGCGATTCTCGCAGCTCAACAGGGAGGTTTTGCAGGCCTGGAACTGTCGATTCAGCAAGTCGCTGATCTGATCGATCAGCAGGGTGTCGAGGCAGTGACAGGTGCGTTGAGCGCAGCGGGGCTACGAGTTGCTGGCTGGGGCCTGCCGATCGACTGGCGCAACAGCGAGGCGGCTTGGCAAGAGGGTCTGGCAGCGCTGCCACGTCTTGCGAAAGCGGCCCAAGCGGTCGGCGCTACGCGAGTATGCACTTGGATTATGCCCTGTTCTAATGAACGCGACTACGCTGAAAACCGCGCCTTCCATATCGAACGGCTCAAACCGGTGGCCCAGATCTTGGCCGAACACGGTCAGAACTTCGGACTCGAATTTGTGGGGCCGAAAACGCTACGCGACACCCAGCGCTATCCCTTCATTTACACCATGGAGGGCATGTTGGCGATGGGCGAAGAGATCGGGCCGAACGTCGGCTTGCTGCTGGACTGCTTCCACTGGTTCACCTCGCATGGCACAATCGCCGAACTCGAAGCGCTGCGTCCAGAACAAGTAGTGTATGTACACATCAACGATGCTCAGGCGGGCCTAAGCGCAGACGAACAGATCGATAACCGTCGCGCGCTGCCGGGCGAAACAGGCGTGATCGATATCAACGGCTTTCTAAAGGCACTCGACAAAATCGGCTATGACGGTCCGATCGTCTGCGAGCCATTTAAAAAAGAGCTGAGCGAACTTGCCAGCGACGCCGAGCGCAGCAAAGTTGTTGGTGATGCGATCCGCAAGGTGCTGGCTCAGGCAGGAATTAGAGAAGCATAATCACAGGGAAGATCGGGGCGGCTATCTAGTTGTATAGCCGCTCCTCTCAAACTTGTTCTAAGACTTGCGCTTAGAACTGCTAGATCTTGTACAACACGATAGGCTCTTTGAAAACTGATAAGCTTTGGGCCGCAACGATTGCTGACGACCTACGTTCTCGTTCGTACACAGCTTCAGTGTCTGCTCATATTCAACCATACTTAACGCGGTACAAGCTCTTCTAAACTCCTACCTACCTCCTCCGAAGATTGGCCGCCCATTAGCAGCTTGGTTTTGCTCCTCTCCAGCTTCTCACAAGCCCAGCAAAGCATACTGTGCGAACGTACTACAAACGATAAGAGATTATTTTCACAGACAATCGTTACAGGCAGAGGCACGAAACCAAGCCTTTTCAGCTTTGCAAGAATCAGCTAGAGACAGACCTATCCGAGCGATCTGGCAGGCCTGTGCGAGTTAGCACACTTTAAGACGCAACCTGTTGAACAAGGAACGCAAGATCGCCTGACAGGGTTCGATGTACGCTCATGCGAATCGATTCGCATCGCTTTATAAATAAGCCGTTTAGCGAGTTTCAGACGCTGTTTGAGATCTTTAGGCAATGTTTACCAATAAAAAGAAACAGGTTACCTGAACAATCTATAGTTACATATCTAAACCGCTTACACCATTCTAGACCGTACGTAGACCCTACCACTCCTCAATCGCATTGTCGCAACCGAAGTAGGCAACGAAGCCGGTGAAACGATGACCATTGCCCAATGTCGGGTGCTGGCCCTTTTGATAGAGGCCTTAGACCTTGAGCGAGCTTGCCAAAGAGTGCCAATGCGGTTTGCTAAGTCTGGGCGAACTGCTAACCCGTTTATACACGGTTCGTTTTCACGTGTTTCCCAGCAACTGCAACTGGCATCTAAACCAACTCTAACTCGGCTAGGTAAAGCGTACCCTTAACACATTGAAGAGCAAGTCTTGAAGCGGTTACAAGCAGCTATGGAAGAACTCAGCCCTGAAGAACGTACAGCGATTCAAATTGCGTTAGCCGCACTGCATCGCGTATTAATCCAAGAGGAAGATTATGGGGACTCTGAACGTTCGCCAACCTAACGAAAAGATTATCGCAAACGAAGCAGCTTTGTTACCACAGCGCACCGGATGGTTCGCCAAACTCAAACACGGCTTTCGGGCGCTTGAAATACGAAATTACCGCATATTTTGGACTGGTCATCTCATCTCGCAAACGGGTAGTTGGATGCAGCGCACCGCCCAAGACTGGCTGGTATTGCAACTGACCCATTCGCCCTTCGCGGTAGGAGTCGTCACCGCTCTGCAATTCCTCCCGGTTCTGCTCTTATCGCTGATCGGCGGGGTATTGACAGACCGCTTTTCCAAACATCGCCTTGTGATCGTCACCCAAGTGGCGGCCCTGCTTCAAGCGCTGATCTTCACCATCTTGGTCTACACAGGCCTGATTCAGCTCTGGCAGGTCTATCTACTGGCGCTGATGCAAGGTATCATCACGGCGATTGATAATCCGGTGCGCCAAACCTTTGTGATCGAACTGGTGGGACGCGAGCGCCTTGTGAACGCCGTTGCGCTCAACTCGATGCTCTTTAACGGCTCGCGTATTGTCGGGCCTGCATTAGCCGGGTTGATGATCGCACGAGCTAGCAGCGAACTAAGCGGAATCGGTTTGGTCTTGTTGGTGAACACCATCTCGTTTGTCGCCGTACTATACGGTTTATTCCGCATCGATCGCTCGCAACTGAATGTCTCTCAACCGGCACCAGCGGGCAAGATCGGCTCGCACCTGCTCGAAGGCTTGCGGTACGTTTGGAAGACCCCCTCGGTCATGCTGATTATGATCGTAGTGGCTGCGATCGGCACCTTCGGCTATAACTTCAGCGTGGTGCTGCCGCTGCTCTCCGGCTTCGTGCTACACACCGACGCCCAAGGCTTCGGCAATCTCTCGGCCTTTTTGGGCTTTGGTTCTGTTGTAGGCGCTTTGGGTGTGGCCTATATGCGTAAGGTCACGATCTGGCGTTTGATCATCGGCTCGACTGTATTTAGTATTTTGTTCGCCGCTGTGGCGGTCTCTTCAAACTACGCGCTTTCGAGCGGCCTCTTAGTCGCGCTCGGCTTCGCTGGCATTCTCTTTTCGACCAGCGCCAACACCTTGTTGCAACTCATTGTGCCCGACGAGCTGCGCGGACGAGTGATGAGCATCTACATGCTGCTGTTTGCGGGGAGCACACCGATCGGCGGCCTGTTGACCGGCGCGCTGTCCGACCGAATCGGCGTTTCTGAAGCATTGCTGGTATGCGCAGCGCTCTGTTTGTTAGGCGTCGGAATCGCAATGCTCTACAAACGCAACAACTCGGCCCCAAACACCGCCAACCCTGTCTAAGCTGGTTCTTAGCCTTTTGTTATGTGAGATTTCGCGTGAGCGTATGAAATCTCACATAACGTTCGCCCCGATCTTTCTCGCGCGTTGCGAGCGTGCAAGGTTGAAAGAGGAAGTGTACAAGCATTGAGACGCCGATGCAGCGGCGAGCGACCCTTCTTTGGGGAAGGCGACTTGGTAGCCGTAGGCGGACGCGCTAAGGAACGAATGGAAGGAAGAGAACACTTCCGCCAAAGCAATACGCGCTTGCTCGCACAAGGTCGAGAGAGATTCCGCATAAACAAGTGAAATCTCTCTCAGAACTTTCGCGCCGGCTTAGACCGTGTAGGTGCTGCGGATCGTTTCGAGGCCGCGCTTGGCTACATCGAGGGCGCTTTCCGAACCGAAATCACTGATGAAGAGTTCCAACGAGAGGAAACCGTCGTAGCCGATGCTGTGCAAGAGGCGTGCGATCTGCTGCGAAGGAGCGATGCCTTGGCCCGGGAAGACGCGGTCGCTGTCGGCGATGGTGGCGCGGGCAGGCTCGGCCAGATAGTCGTTGACATGCACAACCCCGATCGTGCTGCCGCGTATCAACGAAATGGCTTCGACTTTGCTGCCGCCCGTGTACATATGGAAGGGATCGAGCAGCAGTTTGACATCTTCTAGGCCGCTCTGGGCCGCTACAAAGAGCGCTTCGCCCAGCGACGACAATTTAGGCGCCCGTCCCCAAAACTCCAAATAGGGCCTAATGCCGATCGCTTGAGCGCGCTGGCTCAAAAGCGCAAAAGCCTCGGCCATCTCTTGCAACGAAACCGCCGCCACATCGCCAAAGGGCGGCGCAGCCACGCCCTGGCAGCCTAGCTCCTGCAAGATCTTCATCTCGCGCTCGGCCTGAAGCAAGGCCTGGGCGCGCTTTGCGGGGTCGGCGTCGGCCCAAGCGAAGAAGGCGATAGCGTTCACCAAAGTGAGGCCGCTCTGCTCAATGCGCTCACGAAGGGCTTGAGTAGTGCCCCCCGCAGCCAAATAGGCCTCGATATCTTTAACCCACAACTCGATCCCAGCGTAGCCCGCCTGAGCCGCTACTTCAACCTGTTGCAGCACATCTAACTGAAACGGAAAGAGCGTCGACGCATTTAATGCCGTTTTAAAAGGGAACATTGGCCTATCCTCGCTGCTCTGCGATCACGTATTCTGCCACAGCACGCCGGTCTCACGCACCGACGTGTTGGCCATGATACCAAATCTGCTCGATCACGTTGCGCTCGTTTTGAGCTTCGGCAGCGCGAATCTGCTCTTTGGCGAATATTTCTTTTTGGCGGCTAGGTCGCTAGCGCCCATACGGTCTCTAGCGCGTCCGCCTACGGCTACCAAGGTCCCGCCCTCCAAGCGTAACGAAGCGCCTCGGCCGTTGTGAAGCCAAATCCAATCACTTTATTTCTTTTTGGCCTTCGGCAGAGCGGAACCCACCCATCAACCGACGATCTCCTGCAAAAGGGCGGCGAGACGCTTTTCGAGAGCGCTAAAGGAGTAAAAGCGCTGAGCTAGAGCATAGTTATGCTCACACATCGCCGCCACCCGCACCGGATCAACCAACAAGTTGCGTGTCGCCTCCACGGTATCGCTGGTGATAAACTCGTCGAAAACGATCAGATCGAAGCCTTTGGGCTGAATATCGACCCGATAGATGTCATAGGCGCTCATCACCAAGGGACGTCGATAGTAGATCGTTTCAAGGAAGGCGTTCCCGAAACCTTCGATCGACGAGGGATAGATCACTAAGTCGGCTTGTTGATAAGCATCGGCCAAGCTATAGATCCGACGGCCATCGGCGGTCTTGCCGCGCTGTTCCGCTATGATCTCGGCCCCAAACAGCACCCGCACCTTCAATAACTCGGCGTAGCTGCGCAGATAGTCGAGGTAAGCCGTGCCCTCATCGCCAGCTTGGTGCGAGATCAACAAGGTGGCTGGCCGTTCCAAGCGCGACAGCAACTCGATCGAGCGCTCGATTCGTTTGCGCGGAACGATGCGTGTCGGCTGAAGCAGCAAAAGCTCGCTCGGAGCGACGCCCAAATCGGCCCGCAAGTGGAAGCTATACTCGTCGGGCGGCGGCGGCGGGCTTTCAAAGGGCATCACATTGGGAATCAAGGTTGAGTTGACCGCCCGCCGCATAGCGAGCTGGCGCGCCGCTATCGAGTTGATCACCACATGATGAATGGATTTCAAAGCGGGCGGGAAGGCGGCGTTCAAGTAGTCATCAGCGGCGCTCACCGCAAAGCGCGTGCGCTCCCAGCTAAAATCGTGGTGATGAGCGATGGTGGGAATGTTTGTCTCGGCGATCAGCTCGGCTAAGGCTAAGCCGAGCGGGATATGCATGGGAATGGATTGGGCGTTTTGGGTGATTAACAAATCGACCTTATAACGATCGATAAACTCGTAGAGCCGCTGTTTCAGCAGCTCTTTTAGAGTTTGAACACGTTGCGAAGTATGGGATGAACGAATATAGTCGTTAAACAGATCGCGCGTAATCGCCAAAACATCGGGGTAGTTAAAATGGGCTTGGGGCACCAGCATACTTCGCTCTGGTTCCCATTCGAGCTCGCCAGCAAAAAAGAAGCACTGGTGGCCCAAACGCTCCAAAACCTTGACCCACTTCACAACCTCTAACGAAACACCATCGGTTCCGGCCAGACGTGTTGAAACAAAACCGATTCGAACTGCGGTCACTCAAGGCCTCCTTTACTGCGCTAAGCTGACTGCCACAAGCAGCGGCCTAAGTTAGCGCTTCGGCCCAAATCGTGGTGCCAAGCGTATGGCGTGCGTTCGGCTCGAGGCGTATCTGATCGGGGCCTGCATTGGCGGTCTCGATGCAGACCATGCCGCGATAATCCTCGTCGCCGAAATCGGCTAAACGCTTGGCCTTCTCGATCCACGGGTTCCAGACTACTGTCGAACGGCTGCCCTGCTTTTCAACGACGATCTTGCGCTGCCAGACAGGATCGACGATCGTGCAGGCATCAGTAGTATCGAGATAGATCCGGTCGAGCTCTTCGGTGAACTGAATCGGGCCGGTCTGGCGCTGTTGGATCTTGCTGAGCTGATCGAAGTAGGTACTGCCGTCGAGCCCTTCGATGCTGATCTGTTCGATCGCTCCAACGGCGAAGTAGCTATGCAGCGCTCCACCCAGATCGAAGGCGCGGTCGCCGGTATTGGTGCTCGTCAACGCGAGCTCGAGACGCTCGCCGACACGCACCAGCAGCTCTAGTTGAAAGGCGTAGGGCCAGATCGATCTGGTCGCTTCGTTATCGCGCAGGCCCAGTTTAAGCCAAGCCATCTCGCTATCGGCACCGCTCTCTAACAGCTCCCAAAGCTGCAGGCGAGCGAAACCGTGGGCGGGCTTTTGCGAATTGTAGGGATGAGGGCCGAACCAAGGCCAGCAGATCGGAATGCCGGCTCGAATCGCTTTGCCAGCCACAAATTGAGCGTGTTCGCCTTGCCAGACGATCTGAGGCTGATCGTCATAGCCATAGCGCAAAACTTGCCCACCGTAGAGGGAACAGACCGCCTCAGCACGCCCCGTCCTCAACACGACATGGGGCGAATCGGCGGGGCCGGACACGATCTGAATACGCTGATCGATTCCAAAACGTTCCTGTAATTCTGGGGACATACAAGCTCCTATCGCTCAACTATGCTAGGTCTCTCTGTCCATTATACAGAATCCGTTCTGCCGATCACATCGAGCAGCGCGTTAAAGCGAATCTGGTTGGTGATAACACATCCGCTTGTTCACTTCAATAAGGTTGGCGGAGAGGTCTCAACCTTCCATTCGGCTTCTAGCGCGTCCGCCTCCGGCTATCAACATTCTTTCCAAACATTCGGCTGCTCGTCTGCCTGCGCCCAAGCGCCCTCTGAAAAGCCAAGCGCGCGGATTTACTAAGAGGTTCTATCTGGGCTTCGGCAAAGCAGAACTGCGCTTTTGTTGCCTCACGAAGGGCCAGAACAATGATGTCTCAAGGATAGACTAGGCGCCTAAAGCGATATCGTTGTAGAAGACGACCCGATTTTTGCCATGCGTCTTGGCATAATAGAGCGCTTTATCGGCCTTTTCCATCACTTCCTCGAGCGTCTCGACTAAAGATGGAGTATGGTAGATGCCGATGCTCACAGTCACCCAGACCACCTCTTGCTGGCCGATATTGTGAGGAACGGTTGAAAACTGGCGCGCTATGGCCTCGGCGATGCCTTGTGCGCTATCGCGCGGGATGCCGTGCAACAGAATCACGAACTCCTCGCCCCCAATGCGCCCAAACAGATCGCTATCGCGAATATTCGTCAAGATCGTCTTACCTAAAGCGGTGATGATTTTATCGCCCGCACTATGCCCATAGCTATCGTTAATGCGCTTGAAGTTATCGATATCGAGCATAATCGTGGCCAGCGAGCGTTCATAACGCCGCGAAAAGTCCATGCTCTCTTCGGCCTGTTGTTTAAACGCCGATCGCACAAGGCCGCCACTCAACATGTCATAGAGCGCATGATGACGCAGATTGCGGATCTGTTCGCGATAAAAGCCGATGGCCGAGGCGAGAATCAAGGGGCACAAGGCGATCAGAGCTATACCGATATACATCGAATAGACGGGAATGAGCTCTTCGCCCATCCAAACGCCCGCAATGGAGTGAAGCTGCAACATCACGATCAGGGCGTAGCTGGTTAGGCAGGTCAATAAGGCCGAGACGAACACCCCAAAGTAGAGCGAGATCCACAACAAGGCGGGCAAAGGGAAGGTCAGTGCTCCCGGGCCGCCCACCATCGCGCTGGCTATAAGGGTTGAAAGCAGGCAGAGCAGCGCTAGCACACGATAGGCATCGCTGCGTCGGCTTAAGCCGCGTATCTCTTTGAAGGATATGCGAGGAAAAGTGAGCATCACCGGCAGAACCAGCATCGAATTCATAAGCTCTGTAGCAAAGATCTGGGTGGAATAAGCACAAGCGGGCTGGCCAAGCAAGAGCTTCGCTAAAAAACAGCTTGTTAACCCTTTGGCATAGGAAGCGATTAAACAGATCAGAAACAGCACTAAAACCGCACGCGGATGCTGTAGATGTTGGTCTACTATCGACATACGGAGAATCAAGAAGGTCATTAAGCCGATACTAAGGAGCGTCACACCTAGCGTAATGAATCCTCGCGAGTAGGATTGTTTATCGAGCAACAAACTGAATACGAGTGCAGTTATAAGTGCGGCATATTGTAATGGATGACGTAACGATGGGATCTGAACAAATAAGCCGACTACTACTGCCCCAAAGGGCAAAACAAAGAGCAAAGGTTCTGATAGATTGAGATTCTTACCAACGACATTCATTCCCAACAGAAGTACCAGAAGGCCGCTAGCCCATACAATGTTTTTTGAAATAGTATACATAAAGCTGGATGTTCGTTGTACTGTTAAGAGGATGAGCGTATTCATTGGGATTGTTATGTATTGATTAATGTCTTAATCAATTTCAAACATAAAACAGGAGATGAAAGGGATTCCCCTTTAACCTTACGAATTTCTTATCTATCTAGATTAATTCCGTCTTAAAAGCAAGATAAGGGCCAAGAATGCTTCAAAATTAGCTCATATTTTGTCGAGATAAGGTCGATTAAATAGAAGAGACAACGGTAAATATTCTGTTGAAACGAGCTTCTAGCCAGAAGGTGTACAATACAATCAAGTTTTCCGGGCAGCGAAGGAGAAAATCATGGAGCGATACGATGCTATCGTGGTTGGGTCGGGCCCCAATGGTCTCACTGCTGCTTGCATTCTTGCGCGCGCTGGCCTAGAAGTGCTGCTTATCGAAGGCAACAAGGAGCTAGGGGGAGGGACCTCATCGGCCGAGTTGACCCTGCCGGGTTTTAGGCACGACCGCGGTTCCGCAGTACACCCCTTTGGGATCGCCTCACCGATCTTTCGTCTGCTTCAGCTCGAACGCTTCGGCCTGCGTTGGATCCAGCCGGAGCTGCCGGTTGTGCACCCGCTCGACGGCGGGCAAGCGGCCTACATTCAGCGCTCGCTGCGGGCCACAGCCGCTCAGCTTGGGCGCGATGGGGCCGCCTATTACCGTCTGTTCGCCCCTCTGGTACGCAGTTGGGAGCAGATCGCGCCGCTGGTGCTAAACCCGCTGCGCTTTCCGGCCTACCCGATCAGCGCGGCGCGCTTCGGTATGCGCTCGATCTTGCCCGCCACCCTTCTGGCGCGCCTGCTCTTTCGCAGCGAAAAGGCCGCCGCTCTCTTGGCAGGCTTAGGGGCGCACTCGATGCTGCCCTTGGAAGCACCCTTCAGCAGCGCCCCTGCCTTGGTTTTAGGCAGCTTAGCCCACACAGTCGGCTGGCCGATCCCGCAAGGCGGGGCCGGATCGATCGCCAACGCGCTAGTGAACTGTTTCCGCTCTCATGGCGGCAAAGTGATTACAGGGCAGTGGATCAGACATCTCGACGAGTTACCGCCCCACAAGGCGGTGCTCTTCGATCTGACCCCGCGCCAATTTTTGCAGATCGCCGGCGACTATCTGCCGAATAGCTACCGCGAGCGGCTCGAAGCCTACCGCTATGGGCCGGGCGTGTTCAAGATCGACTACGCGCTCGATGGGCCGATCCCCTGGCAGGCCGAAGATTGTCGCCGTAGCGCCACTGTGCATCTGGGCGGCAGCATGGCCGAGATCGCCGCAGCCGAACGAGCGCCCCACCAGCAAGAGCATGCGACGCGGCCCTATGTGCTGTTAGCCCAGCCAAGTCTGTTCGATGCGAGCCGCGCGCCGGAAGGCAAACATACGGCCTGGGCCTATTGTCACGTTCCCAACGGCTCAAATCAGGATATGACCTTTGCGATCGAAGAGCAGATCGAACGCTTTGCGCCGGGTTTTCGCTCGCGCATTCTGGCCCGCAGCATCTCGAGCTGCGCCGATCTGGAGACTTGGAACCCCAATCTGATCGGCGGGGATATCGGGGGAGGCATAGCCGACTGGCAGCAGCTCTTCGCGCGGCCGGTGCTCAAGCTGCACCCGCAACGTACCTCGCTGCCGTTGGTCTATCTCTGCTCGTCGTCGACGCCGCCTGGCCCGGGCGTACACGGTATGTGCGGCTACCATGCGGCCAAGCTCGCGCTCAGCGATCTGCAGAAGCATTAATGGAGCGCGATGTATCACAAGGCAGCCACAATGCGCGCTGTGCCGCGATGTGGCGACGAAGGCATCATCGCCGAAGGTGGGATTGCATGAGTGGAAAGGATGTTGATAGCCGTAGGCGGACGCGCTAGAAGCCGAATGGAAGGTCGAGACCGCTCCGCCAAAAGCGTGAAACAATTAAGCGGAACAGCAAATAAAGGCTCAACAGGGAAAGCCGCCTGTTGAGCCTTTGGTACGCAGAGAAACTTAGCGAACTAGCGAGCGTGTTCTTGCAAGAAGGCGCGCACCACCTTCAGATAGGCATCGAGCTGATCGCGCCGAATGCTGTGGCCCGCGTTGGCGATATGGGCGGTTTGCAGGCTGGGCAGCATCTCGGCCAACTTTTGAGCGCTCTCGGCATCAACAATGCCACCTTTATCACGATCGGCATAGATCAAGAGAGCTGGCACCTTGATCTTCTTGATCACTCCGGCCCAATCGACCTGGGCAGCGTTAGAAGCACCAAAGACACGCAAGACATTCTCGCTGAAGTTCAGCTTGGCATCGGCCCAAGGCTCAAGCTCGTCATCAGACCAATTGGTGCGAGCGCGCTCTTCCTCGATCAGTTGCTCGCGGGTCTTCTGCTTCAGACTGGCGGCCCACTCGCGCATACCTGCGATGCGCTTCTGGCCTTCGTCCTCGTTGGGCTCCGCAGGAATCCACCAAGCGGGCGGATCTTCGAGCAGAATCGCACCGACTGCATCGGGGTACAAACCTGCCAAAGCCAAGCTGGTAGCTGCACCCATCGAGTGGCCTAAAATAGCGGGCTTCTGTAAACCGAGCGCCTTGATCAGGCCATCGATATCGGCAGCGTGATAGTCAGGGCTGTAGCCATTTTCGGGAGCATCGGAGAAACCGTGACCGCGCGCATCGACCATAATCAGGTCGTAGTCGGCTTCGAGCGCCTTGGCGACGGGTGCCCAACAGAGGCCCGAGTCGGTCACACCGTGGGCCAAAATCACAACCGGCTTATCGCCACCAGTGCGGGTATAGTGCAACTTGATTCCGTTCGCCTCGACCGTATTAGACTGCCAAGCCATAGTATTCGCTCCTCTCACTCGATCGGCCCGCCCGTTGAGCTAACGAGCGGGCTATGCTTCACTCACTTACGGTTGGATCTCGCGGGTCTCGGTCATGCTGACTTCGGCGCGCAGATGGATGTGGCGCGACGATTCGCCGACTAGAATCTCGAAGCTGCCAGCTTCGACCACCCAAGCGGCCTTGGCGTCGTCGTAATAGGCGAAGGAGCGTGGGTCGAGCTGGATCGAGACAGTGCGGGTTTCACCTGCTTCCAAAGCGACTTTTGTAAAGCCTTTCAGCTCCTTTTCGGGGCGCACCAAACGCGACTGCGGGTCGCGCACATAGAGCTGAACCACGCTCTTGCCCGCCCGCTGGCCGGTGTTGGTTACGTCGAGCGTGACGGTGAGCGTGTCGTTGGGGCCGATGGTGTCGGCGCTGAGGCGCAGGTTGCTATAGGCAAAGGTCGTGTAGGAGAGACCGAAACCGAAGGGGAAGAGCGGCTCGATCTTCTTGGTGTCGTAGTAGCGATAGCCCACAAACAGGCCCTCGCCGTAGAAAACCTTGCCGTTCTCGCCCGGATAGTTGATGTAGGTCGGATCATCTTCCAAGCGCACCGGGAAGGTCTGAGGCAGGCGACCGGAAGGGTTGACCTCGCCGAACAGCACATCGGCGATCGCGTTGCCCGCCTCTTGGCCCGGGTACCATGCCTGCAACACCGCCGCCACATCGTTCAGCCAGGGCATCTCGACGGGCGCGCCGGTCTGCAGCACCACCACGGTCTTGGGGTTGGCGGCGGCCACGCGAGCGATCAGCTCGTCTTGGCGACCAACCAAGCGAATGTGAGGTCGATCGACGCCCTCGGTGTCCCATTCGCCCGTGAGGCCGACAAAGAGCACGGCCACATCGGACTGCTTGGCCAGCGCGACCGCATCCTCGATGGCCTTATCGCCGAGCGGCAGCATCACGCCTGCGTGCAGGGCGGCCAGCGGCAGAGTCGTGCCGATGGTGAAGCTGTATTCGATCGTGATGGTGTAGGTTTGGCCGGCCTGCAGTTCGAGCGGACGCACGATCTGGTCGCTACCAGCGCCAAAATAGCTCTCGCCCGGCTTCCAGTTCTCCCAGTTCTCGATCAGCAGCTTGCCATCGACATACAGGCGGCTCAGACCAGCGCTGGTGAGACTGAAGAGGTATTCGCCGCTCTCGCTGGCTTTGTAGCTGCCGGTTATACGCGCCGAGAAGATATCGCGCCGCACACCCGGGCCGATCTCGGCCATCCACATAAACTCGCTCTTGGGTGCGGTGGTGCGATAGATCACGGGGCCAGAGAGGTCGTTGGAGTTGTAGTACTCGACGTCGAAGCCGCCAGTAAAGACGGGCAGCTGTTTGTTGTTGGTCGCGCCTTGAGCGAAGCTTAACTCGACCGAGTCGCCAGCTTGCGCCAACACGCCTTCGTAGGGGCTGATGCGATAGTGGGCATTGACTTGCGCGCTTCCTCCACCCATAATCTGCGCGGTTTGGGCGTTGGGGCCGATCATAGCGATCGTTTCGATATTGCCCTTATCGAGCGGCAACACGCCGTTGTTCTTGAGCAGCACACTGCCTTCAGCGCCCGCACGGCGGATCAAGGCGCGATGCTCGGGTTTGTCGATGGCTTGCTCGGGCGCAATGGTCGGGTCGTCGAGCGCGCCGATGCGCTCAAAGAGGCGCAGAATGCGTCGGGCGCTCTCGCGCACCGTCTCGGGGCTAACCTCGCCCGCTTTGACGGCCGCCACCAGCTTTTCGCCACGGTCGCGGGTTGGGCCAGGCATCTCGAGGTCGAGTCCGGCGTTAACGGTCGGTGCTGTGCTGTGCGAACCGAACCAGTCCGACATCACGACGCCGTCGAAGCCCCACTGATCGCGCAAGATCTCAGTCAGCAGATAGTGGTTTTCGCTGGCATAGACGCCGTTGACCTTGTTGTAGGCCGACATCACTGCCCAGGTTTTGGCCTCTTTGACCGCCGCTTCAAAGGGCAGCAAGTAGATCTCGCGCAGCGGGCGCTCGCCGATCTCGGAGCTGATGGTCATGCGCTCGAACTCAGATTCGTTGCCCGCATAGTGCTTGATGGTGGCTGCAATGCCTTTGCTCTGCAGGCCTTTGATGTAGGAAACCGCCAGTTTGGCCGTTAAAAAGGGATCTTCAGAGTAACATTCAAAGTTGCGGCCGTTGCGGGTCGAGCGATGAATATTGACGGTCGGGGCCAGTAGCACGCGCGCGCCCTTGGATTGAGCCTCTTCGGCTAAGGCCTGGCCGATCTCGTTGACTAGCTCTGTATCCCAAGTCGAGCCCAACGAGATACCCACCGGAAAACTAGCGGCCGTAACTCCGCCGATCAAGGCTCCCCCGCCACGGGCGCCGTTCGGGCCGTCGGTCACTTTCACTGCAGGAATGCCTACCCGCTCGATAGGAACGGTCGACCAGAAGTCTGCTCCGGCCAACAAAGCGACCTGTTCCTCTAGCGTCATCGAATCAAGAAGCGCTTCAATGCGTTCCTCAGCCATATGCAATCCTTTATATTCAGATGACCCTCCACTGCTTTGGGCGCAGAGATTATATCAAATGTGTAAGAAGTAATAAAGTTAGAGTTTTCCGCTTAGAAAGATCATAACGAATCTCTTCGCTCTGGCGGCCAGGTCTTTAGCTCCCATTCGGCTTCTAGCGCGTCCGCCTTCGGCTATCAGATGGGAGCTCCTGCCCTCATCCCCGGCCCTTCTCCCGCAAGGCGGAAGAAGGGAGCTCGACTCTTGGCTTTCACAACGCTACACCAATCACCCAACTATCTCAAACTACTCTCTCCAAAGACTCTGAGTCTCGTGTGGTGAGCCGGCCCTCTCCCCCGACCCCCTCTCCCGCACTGCGGGCACTGTACATTAGCCACAAATCGACATACGGTCAGCGTTATCGGCCCTCACCCCCCGGCCCCCTCTCCCGCACTGCGGTCGAGGGGCTGAATGGTGATGTTGAATGCGATTTCGTGTAGCGAAATCGCATTCAAGCTATCTGCGTTCTGTGCTCTCAAGGATACTCCCGCGATGCTATGCGAACGATCGCCTTTTGCTGCCGACACGACTGTTGGGTAATGCATAGGGGCAGGGTACGGCTTGATCACAACTTTCGCATTCCACAGCGCTACACCGATCACCCAACTATCTCAAACTGCTCTCTCCAAAGTCTCTGAATCTCGTGTGGTGAATAATAAAGAGGCATGCTTTTCAAAGACATGCCTCTTTTGCTGCGAAAGAGCCTTGTTTAAGGACTAGCTGCTGGCTTCCGAGAGCATCGAAAGGGCCAGCTTTTGAATGGGCGGCGTGACCGCGCCTTGCAGAATCGGGTCGTTGGTCTCTTGCATCCAGCGATGCAGGCGCGCCATCAGCTCTTTGCGCACCTCGGCGTAGGCCGGGTCGTTGGCGACATCCTTCTGCTCCCAGGGATCGTTTTGCAGATCGTAAAGCTCGATGGGCGGGTGGTAGGCTTCCATCGGACGGGCCGGAACAGTCGGTTCAGAGCGCGGTCGCCACGATTGTGAAGGGTTCATAAAGGCCGGCGCCGAGCTGAAGTTGGCGATCAGCTTATAGCGCTCGGTGCGAATCGCGCGGCGCGGGTCGTAGTAGTCGTGGTGGGTGATCTCGGCGAAGATCTGCTCGCGCGGCTGATACGCTTCGCCATCGAGCGCCTTGAGGAAGCTCTGGCCTTGGATACGCTCGCTCGGCTCGACGCCTAACAGCTTCAGAATGGTCGGGAAGATATCGATGTTCGAGGTCAGGGTTTCGATCTTGCGCCCGCCGACCCAGCCACGCGCCGGATAGCGGATCATCAGACAGACCTCGATGCCCGGATCGTAGAGCGAACACTTGGCGCGCGGCATAGCGATGCCATGATCGGTAGTGAAGATCACAACGGTGTTCTCGCGCAGGCCAAGCTCATCGATCCGCTGGAGGAAGCGCCCAACATGGGTATCCATGTAGCGAATCGCACCCTGCAACTCGGCAAGCTCAGTGCGTGTGCCGGGCGTATCGCGCAGGTAGGGTGGCACATGCACGCCAAGCTCGGAATCTGGGTGAATATAGTCGCCAATAAAGCCCATGTAGTCTTTTTCGTTCGGGCTATTGGTGCGGTGTGGCTCGTGGAAACCTACCTGCAGATAGAAAGGTTTATCCCCTTGCGCCAGCTTCTCTAGGCGATCGATGGCGGTATCGGCGGTATCGACGCCATGGTGAGGCTGAATGTATTCATCCATGCCACAGCGCTCGGCGACCGCTTTGGGATCGCCACCGCGCGATTCGTGGTGTACTCCAACCAAGATGCGAGCGTAGCCAAGCTCGGCCAACTCCTGGCCTAGGTGGCGCTCATCGGAGTTGAGATCCCAAGCGAAGAAGGAGTGGGTTAGGCCCATAACGCCATTACTGTGCGGATAGCGCCCGGTATAGATGCCCGAACGGGATGGGCTGCATTGAGGTGCAGTACAAAACGCCTGGGTGAAGTGAACAGCCTCTTGAGAAAAGGCGTCTAGATTAGGCGTCTGAACGGTAGGAATGCCATAACAACCTAGATAACGTCCCAGATCATGGCACGTGATGATCACGATATTCGGCAGTGAATGTGACATCGTTTTGGCCTTTATAGCTTGAAGAGGGTCGATTCGAATGGTTTCACTATCATACCATATTCTGCTAGTCTAACCTCACCGGCGAGACCATGGTATGATAGGCCCAAGCTGCTTCCAAGAAAAAACTTTCTCAATCCGCTTAGAGACCTATACTCTTGCAGAGTGATAACAACGAAATACCTAGGGAAGAGTTGTATCAAACATAGTCAAGTTCCACTCTGCCGAAAACCGAAAATAGAAAGTGATCAAGCGGATTTTGTGTCGGCGATGAAGAAGATAGCTATCAAGGACGATATCCAATGGACAAGAAACGCCCTAATATCCTTCTGATCACCAGCGACCAACAACATTGGGATACGATCGGCGCCAGCAATCCGGCGCTCCAGACGCCCACGCTCGATCGGCTCTGCCAAGAGGGCACCCGTTTCAACCGCGCCTACTGCCCCAATCCGCTCTGCACGCCCTCGCGCTCGAGCATCATCACCGGCCTCTACCCTTCTCAACACGGCGCTTGGACGATCGGCGTCAAGCTGGCCGAAGATGTGCCGACCGTTGGTGAGCAGTTGCACAATGCGGGCTATACTACGGGTCTGATCGGCAAAGCGCACTTTCAGCCGCTGGGCAGCACGCCCGAGCAGACCTCGCTCGAATGCCACCCGACTCTGCGCGATCTCGACTTTTGGCGCGGCTTCCATGGCCCGTGGTACGGCTTCGACCATATCGAAATAGCGCGCAACCACGCCGACGAGCATTTGGTGGGTCAGCACTACGCGATCTGGCTCGAAGAGCATGGGCTGAGCAACTGGCGCGACTACTTCCGCCGTTGGCCGCCCGACCCCAACGAGCCGAAGCGCGAGCACAGCTGGGATCTGCCCCAAGAGCTGCACTACACCACTTGGACTGCCGAGCGCACGATCGCCTTCATAGAGCAGGCGGTCGCCAACGACAAACCCTTTATGGCCTGGGCCTCCTTCCACGATCCGCACCCGCCCTACCTCGTGCCCGAGCCCTGGGCTTCGATGTACAACCCCGACGATATCCAGATCGATCCGGGCTTGGTCGAGGGCGAACTCGAGCGCCTGCCGCCCCACTTCCGCCTGACCCAAGAGCGGAATCCCGATTTCAGCCCGTGGAACGAGAGCGGCTACCCTAACCACGGCTTCCACTCGCACCTGACCGATCACGAAAAGGCGCGCAAAGATATCGCGGTCTACTACGGCATGATCTCGTTTATGGACCAGCAGATCGGACGCATCCTCGAGGCGCTGGAGCGAATGGGCATCGCCGACAATACGATCGTAGTCTTCACCACCGATCACGGCCACTTCTTCGGTCAACACAGCCTGTGGGCCAAGGGACCATTCCACTACGAAGATCTGGTGCGTCTGCCCTTTATTGTGCGCTGGCCCAACAAGGTGCCCGCCAACCGCCAGAGCGACGCGCTGATTAGCCTGATCGACCTAGCGCCCAGCTTCTTGAGCGCGGCTGGCCTTGAGGTGCCTGGCAGCATGCAGGGCGTCGACCAGACCGCCGTTTGGCAGGGCCAGCGCGAGGCGGCGCGCGACCATGTGATCGTCGAGAACCGCCACCAGCCCAGCCTCGTGCATCTGCACACCTACATCAACCAGCGCTACAAGATCACGGTCTATCGCGCCCAAGACTACGGCGAGCTGTTCGATCTGCAAGAGGATCCCAAAGAGCAGCGCAATCTGTGGGACGATCCGACTTACGCTAGCGTTAAAGCCGAGCTGCTGCAGCGCTTTGTGCAGGCCGAGATCGCGCGCGAGCCTACCCGCTTCCCGCGCATCGCGCACGCCTAAACTGCCACATTCTTTCAAAATCGAGCAAGGCTTGAGGGAGATCTCGCGCCATAGAGATTTCCCTCAACAATCTGGCGTTCCGCTCTAGCAAAGGGCACAAGCAAACGAGTGCTATCACATTCGCTTGTGCACTTCAGGGGCTACACTATTTGGCGGAAAGGTCTTAAGCATCCATTCGGCTTCTAGCGCGTCCGCCTTCGGCTATCAACAGCTTGCTCATTACATTCGGCTGCTCGTCTGCCTGCGCCCAAGCGCCCCTGCAAAGCCAAGCAAGCGTGCGGACTTGTTATCAAATCTTCCGAAGGCCAAAGAGAAAGTAGTCAATCGAATTTGGTATGAATACAACACTGGATAACTGGGTTCTGCTCGAGTTAGGCGGTTCGTCAAGCCAAAGCGCCGTTTGGGACGCAAGCCGCAACGAATGGTCGTTCCACAAGGGCGTTGTGCGCGGCCCAAAGCGCAAAACTGCCCTCGCCACCCCGGGCCTCATTCGCGGCAAACGGGTCTGGTACGCCAGCAACCTCGGCTGGCCCGATGAAGCTGATCCGCGCCACCAGCTAGGCATCGAGCAGATCGAGATCGTGGTCAACGATGCTGCCGCAGCGGCGCTTGGCGAGGCCTATCTGCGCAACCCAAAGCAACCGCCCGACCTCTATTTCATCGGTTTGGGCAGCGGGGTGGGCAGCGCCGCCGTCGTCGAAGGCGCGGCGGTCGAGTGGAACCTCGGCCATGCCCTGATCGGAGGCGAGGCGTACTGTGCGGGCTGCCGCGCCCATGGCTGCCTCAACGCCTACCTTGAGTCCAGCGCGCTCCCCGAGCCGATCGACGAGCGCAGCCAAGCGTTCATCGCCGAGACGCTGGCGCGCGGCATGCAGCGAGCAGGCAATCAAAGCGAGCGTTTGGTGGTGCTGGCCGGCGGGATCGGCCGCCGCTACCCTGCGCTGGCCGAGCGCTTAGCCAAGCTCATCCCTAATCAGGTCGAGGTCAGCAGAGCGCCCGCCGCCGCGAAATCGGCCGCCTACGCCGGGCTGGCTTATCTGGTGCTGCAACAGGAGCGCTAGGGCTCGCTGGAGCATCTGCGTTTTGACGCGGGCGCTTCAACCGGCAGATAGACGCCGAATGGATGGTTAGGATGTTGATAGCCGGAGGCGGACGCGGTGAGGACCGCATGGGAGGTTAGGACTTCTCCGCCAGAGAAAAAAAACAGAAACGCTGACGCACGGGCATACAGGATCGAGCTGTATGCCCTATTTTGCTCTTTCGAAGGAATCGATGCTTGGGTATACTAAACAGTAGATCAGTTTTTTGCTTACACATAGCCAATCGTGAATAGATCTGTAGCACTTCAACCCTTTATGAGCGCTTTCTCTATGCTTTCATATGCGAACGCTTCTCGCTGGAGGGCAGCAGCCTAAGCTTTTAAGGAGCAAACACAGCTATGATGAAACAGATTTCCGCGCTGACAGCCACAGTTTTGTTAGCGCTGTCGCTCGGCGCATGCGGCAGCGCTCCGGCGGCGCCCGCTGGGCCGAGCATGCCAGAGGCGAATCGACCGAACCCGCCGAGCATCCAAGAAGTTCAGGCGCCAGCGCCGACCACTACTCCGCCTCCGACCGTTGCGCTCAGCGACCCGCACCAAAGCGAAGCAGCGCTCGAGCAGGGCGAGGACGATGCGATCAGGATCGAGCTACAGGGCGATAGCGCCAGCAGCGAAAGCGATCGGGTCAGCATCGATGGCTCGATCGTTACGATCAGCGAGGCCGGAAGCTACATTCTAAGCGGTACGCTCGACAACGGCCAGATCGTGGTCGATAGCGCTTCGAAAGAGCCTGTGCAGCTGCTGCTCGACGGCGTGAGCATTCACAATGAAAACGGCGCGGCGATCGCGATTATGGACGCCGAAGAGGTGATCGTGGTTCTGGCCGAGGAGAGCGAAAACTTCCTCAGCGACGGCGCAAACTATGTCTTCCCCGATCCCAATGAGGACGAACCGAACGCGACCCTGTTTAGCAAAGCTGATATGACCATCAGCGGCAGCGGGGCGCTCACCGTCGACGCCAACTACAACGATGCGATTTCGAGCAAAGACGGCCTGATCATCAACGGCGGCAATTTCACAATCGATTCGGCCGATGATGGTATTCGCGGCAAAGACTACTTGGTTATCCAAGCTGGCCAGTTCACAATCAGCGCGCAGGGCGACGGTCTGAAAGCCGATAATGCCAACGACGAGAGCAAAGGCTACATCAAGATCGAAGGCGGCGAGCTCAACATCGCCAGCGACAAAGATGGCGTTCAGGCCGAAACCGACCTGATCATCACAGGTGGCACGCTCAATCTGGTCTCGGGCCAAGGCAGCGGCGCGACGCTGGCGAGCGATGTCTCGGCCAAGGGGCTCAAGGCCGTTCGCAGCATCCGCATCGATGGCGGCAGCTTCAACATCGATAGCGCCGACGACGCCGTTCACACCAACGGCACGCTGACCATCAACGGCGGCGAATTCGAGCTGCAAAGCGGCGACGACGCACTGCACGCCGACCTGGCCGCCGAAATCAACGACGGCACGATCACGGTCAGCCGCTCGTATGAGGGCCTCGAGAGCGTGAATATCACCATCAACGGCGGCAGGCTGGCGATCAAATCGCGGGACGACGGCATCAACGCCGCCGGAAGCTCGGCGAGCGGAGGCAGCCGCCCGGGCCGCCCCGGCAACTACTACCTCACCATCAACGGCGGCTATATCGTGGTCGACTCGGAGGGCGATAGCATCGACTCAAACGGTTATGTCAACATGAGCGGCGGCACGCTGATCGTCAACGGCCCGATTATGAATATGAACGCCGCCATCGACTACGACGGCAGCTTCATCATCACGGGCGGCTTTGTGATCGGAGCGGGCAGCTCGGGTATGGCCCAGACCGCCAGCGACGGGTCGGGCCAAAATGCTCTGTTGATCAACTTCGATGAGGTCCAAGAGGCGGGCACGCTCTTCAACATCAGCGATGCCGACGGCAACGAGATCGTGACCTTCGCGCCGCTCAAAAACTATCAATCGGTGGCCTTCTCGTCGCCCGATCTCGAGACCGGCAAGAGCTATACCATCTCCTTGGGCGGTACCTACCAAGGCGGCAGCCAACAAGATGGTCTCTACAGCGGCGGCACATACCAAGGCGGCACGGTTAATACGAACTTTACAGTCGAAAGCACCGTCACACGTTTAGGCCGCCCGTCACGCTTCAGCTTCCGCTAAGCCTTCGTTTTTGGAAACAGGACTGAAGCGCTCGCATGCTTCAGTCCTGTTTTGCATTAGCGTCTCGCAAAAGCCAGCAGCAGCCAAGCAGCCAGGCTGCAGGCCACAATCGCACAGGCCATAGGCAGGGCGCTGCTCGAGCCAGCCAGGCCGATCACGGGGGCGAGCAGTGCGCCGACCAAGAGCTGGAGCAAGCCTAACAGAGCCGAGGCGCTGCCCGCCTGCTGGCTATCGACGACCTGCATCGCCAGCGTGGCTGTGTTAGGCGCAATCAAGCCCAAACTGGCCGTGATCAAAAACATCCCCAGCAGCAGCATCCACAGCTCCAAGCCCACTAGCGCGCCAAGGATCAAGCTCAGCGCGCCCAGCATGTGCACAACCAGGCCGTAGCGCAGCAGCCTGCGGGCGCCCAAGCTGCCGACCAAACGGGCGCTCACGTTCGAGAGCGCGGCCAAGGCCAAGGCGTTGACGCCGAAGACCATACTGACCTGATCGGGCCGCAGACCAAAGCTGCCTTCCAGCATAAAGGGCGTCATCGAGATCAGGGTGATGCCGGTAGCGAAGCCCGCAGCCGAGATCCAGACAAAGGGCATAAAGGCGCGGTTCAGGCTCAAGCCAGCGAAGACCTTCAGGCTGGTGCTCAGGCCGCCGCTCTGGCGCGCCTCTTTGGGCAGGCTTTCGGGGAAGACGCGCGCCGCCAGCACTAAGAGCACAAGGCCGAAGACGCCCAAGCACATAAACAGGCCGCGCCAATCGAGCAGAAGCAAGAGCTGGCCGCCCAAGACCGGAGCAATAGCCGGAGCGAGGGCGTTGATGCCCATCAGCAAGCCGATCGTGCGCGCCAACAAATCGCCTTCGTAGAGGTCGCGCGCGATCGCCAGCGCCAAGACGATCCCCGCCGCTCCGGCCAGACCTTGGGCGAAGCGCAGCAGATTCAGGCTGTAGATCGACGGAGCGACCACGCACAACAGCGAAACCAGCATAAAGAGCAGCAAACCTATCAAGAGCGGCCCGCGCCGCCCGCGCGCATCGCTGATCGAGCCGATCAACAGCTGGCCGAAGGCAAGGCCGAAGATGTAACTCGTCAGGGTGAGTTGAGTCGCCGCCAGGCTGGCGCCAAAGGCGTTGCCCAAGCTCGGCAGAGCGGGTAGGTAGAGGTCGGTTCCTAGCGGGCCGAGCGCCGTCAGCGCCGCCAAGGTGATCACATGGCTCCAACGCACACGGCCCGCGCGCTCGCGCTCCTGCTCGACGCTCGCTCGGCTCTGCTCGACTCGAATCAGATCTTTACTCGCCATCGTTTCTTCCTTAAGATCAGAACATTGCTACTTGATTCGAGTATAGAGAGCCGCTATAATGAATGCAAATCATATCGGTCATATTCTTATGAAAGACATTCATAATGAATATCTCTCAGATCCAGAGTTTTGTGGCCCTCGCCGAAACAGGCAGCTTCACCGAAGCGGCAGAACAGCTCTATCTCTCGCAATCGGCTATCAGCCACGCCCTAGCCGCCCTCGAGCGCGAGCTGGGCGTCACCCTGATCGAGCGCAACCGCAAAGGCGTGATCGCTCTCAGCGAGGCGGGCGAGCGGATTCTGCCCCACGCGCGGGCCTTTCTGAGCCAAGTCAGCGCTATCGAGCAGGAGGCCAAAGCCGCCCAAGGCCACTACAGCGGCAAATTGCGTCTGGGCAGCATCCACTCCTTCGTCGCGCCCGATCTGCTGGCGCCGCTGCTCAGCCACTTCCAAGCCCGCTATCCAGAGATCGAAGTCACCCTGTTTGAGGGCGCGATCCACGAGATCGGCGAATGGATGGAGAGCAATCTGATCGATCTCAGCTTTATGATCTTGCCAGCGCCCGACTACACCACCCGCCGGATCTTTGGCGACGAGCTCTTTGTGGTGCTGCCCCAAGAGCATCCGCTCCAAGAGTGCGATACGCTCAGGCTCGACGATCTGCTCGACCATGGGCTAGTGGTCGAACGCGGCCACTGCACCCTGCGCCTAATGGAGCAGCTTGGGATCATCAGCCACGCCAAGAAGCCTAAAATTCGCTACAAAGCCCACGATAGCGCCACTATTCTGGCCATGGTGCGCGAAGGTTTAGGCTTCACCTTTATGCCAAAATCGATGTTGCCGAAACAGACCGACGGTCTGATTGTGCGGGCGCTCGAGCCGCGTTTTCCGCTTCAGATCGGGCTAGGAGTGAAATCATGGCAACAGGCATCGCCCAACGCCCGCCTCTTTATCGAAGCGGCCCAACAGTGGGCGAACCAAACATCCGCTTAAGCTTAGTTTGCTCGCTGTTGAGCCGAAACCCGAAGTGTGGTACAACAGACGAGCGCAAGCGCTTTGCAATCGATAGGAGTTAGCTTATGTCTGTAATGCCACTGGTACAACGTGGTATTCAAACCAGCCGTCTTGTGTTGGGGTGTATGTCGTTCGGCAAAACCTGGAGCGACGATCCCATCACCGACGAGAACATGCGCGAAGCCGAGGCGGCGCTCGAAGCGGCGCTCGAAATCGGCATTCGCATGTTCGATCACGCCAACATCTACACGCGCGGCAAGGCCGAAACGATCTTCGGACGCCTGCTCAAGCAGCGCCCGGGCCTGCGCGAACAGCTCATCATTCAAACCAAGTGCGGCATTCGCTTCGCCGAGGGCGATATTCCGAACCGCTTCGACTTCTCCAAAGAGCACATCCTCGAAGCGGTCGACGGCAGCCTCAAGCGCTTAGACTGCGACTATATCGACATTCTCTTGTTGCACCGCCCCGATCCCTTGGTGGAGCCGGACGAGGTGGCCGAGGCCTTTACCAAGCTCAAGAGCTCGGGCAAAGTGCGCTACTTCGGCGTCTCGAACATGAATGTCAGCCAGATCCGCTTCCTGCAGCGCTCGCTCTCAGAGCCGCTGATCGTCAACCAGCTTGAGCTCAGCCTCTCGCACCTGCACTGGCTCGACCAGACCGTACACGTCAACCAAAACGCAGGCGCGGCGGTTAACTTCGGCGAAGGCTTGCTCGAATTCAGCCAGGCCGAGGGCATTCAGTTGCAGTCTTGGGGCCCGCTCTCGAAGGGACGCTTCACCGGTCGCCCGCTCGACAACGAGCCGGAGAACATTCGCAAAACGGCGGCCTTGGTGCAGCAGATGGCCCAAGAGAAGGGCACCACGCCCGAGGCGATCGTGTTGGGCTGGCTGATGCGCCACCCCGCCAAGATCCAGCCCGTGATCGGCACCATCAACCCCAAGCGCATCGCCGCCTGCCAAGATGCCGAGAACCAGGCCAACCAAATGAGCCGCGAAGAGTGGTACAAACTCTACGTCAGTGCTCGCGGCAAGCCCATGCCCTAAATCGAGCAGCTACACACAAAAGCGAGGGATTCCGGAGTGCGGAGTCCCTCGCTCTTTTTTTACACGCTCCGCTCAGCAGCCACAAACATCATTTGGCGGAGAGGCTTCTAGCTCCCATTCGGTCCTCACCGCGTCCGCCTCCGGCTACTAAACAGGGCTGGCCACCCTCATCCCCGGCCCTTCTCTGCCAGCCCAAAGCACCTTCCGCTCCCCAAAACGCGGGAAAAAATCCGCTCTGCCGAAGGCCAAAAGAGATAGTACCAAATCCGCTTAAAGACTTGCTCTCTCGTAACGTAGACAAAACGGCAAACGGAGAAAGAAGTTGTGGGAGATTTCGGGTAGCGAAATCTCCCACAACAACAATAGTCACGTTCCGCTCTGCCGAAGGCCAAAAAGCGCCAAAGCGATTGCGCTTCTAGCCAACACAAGGCTTAGAAGCGATCGATCACGGTCACACCCGAGCCGCGGAAGTTGTTAAGATCGATCAACTCGGCGGGCGCCTCTTCCAGCGAAATGGTGCGCCCCACCAACTGCGAAGGCTTCAGCTTGCCAGCCGTGATCATACGCATCATCTCGTTGTAGCGGAAGGCCTGCATACCGTGGCTGCCCAAGATCTCCAGCTCGTTGGCGATCACCTGATCGAAGGGCACGGGCGAATGGCGATGATCGGCCAGCATCAGGCCGACCTGAATGTGCTTGCCGCGCTTGCGTAGGTTGGCCACCGAGTTGAAACAGGTGGTTGGGCTGCCCAAAGCGTCGACCGAGACATGGGCGCCGCCGCCGGTCAGCTCTTTGACGGCAGCGACCACATCGGGCGTCGTCGAGCCGTTGACCACCGCGACCGCACCGATCGAGCGCGCCAGCTCCAAGCGCTGCTCGTTGATGTCGATGGCGACCACATTGGCACCCAAGGCGTTGGCGATCATAATCGCCGAGAGACCGACGCCGCCACAGCCGTGCACTGCCACCCAATGCCCTGCCGAGACCTTGCCTTGATCGACGATGGCCCGGAAGGCGGTCGCGAAGCGGCAGCCCAAACTGGCCGCCGTCACATAGTCGAGCTCGTCGGGCAGGCTCACCAAGTTGATGTCGGCCCGATCGATCGCGACATACTGGGCGAACGAACCCCAGTGGGTGAAGCCCGGCTGAAATTGGTGGTCACAGACCTGATGATTGCCCGAAGCACATTGCGGGCAGGTGCCACAACCACACACAAAGGGCACGGTTACGCGCTGGCCGACCTTCCACGACTTGACGTCGCGGCCGACCGCTACAATCTCGCCGGCGAACTCGTGGCCGGGCACATGGGGCAGAACGATATCGGAATCGTGGCCCATCCAGCCGTGCCAGTCGCTGCGGCACAGACCGGTCGCTTTGACAGCGATCACCACGCCGGTGGGCGTTGGGGTGGGGTCGGGCACGTTTTGAACCGAAAAAGGTTGAGCGAATGTTTCGTAGAGAGCTGCTTTCATGCTCGTTTCCTTAAAAAGGCTTAGAACGTCGAAGACGCTCCAAGCCTAATCTCTAACTACAATCAGTTGCCTTCGATCTCTGGCAAGCGCTTAATATTTGGATCGGTGAAGATATCAAACTCATCGCGGCTGCGAGTCGAAAACTCGGAGACGATCGCTCCTTCTGGCCCAGCCTGAAACCAGTGGAGCGTATTGGGCATAATCGTGTATTGCTGGCCGGGCAGCAGCACGACCTCGTGCCAGACCGTGTAGGTATGCTCGTAGCCGACCGGAGGCCGCCCTTTGGGGTTGGGAGTCGGCTCGCCCTCGACATACAAATAGACCATACCCCAACGACAGCGGAAGGTCTCTTCCTTGCCCGGATCATCTCCAATCGGAGGGTGGCGATGTTCAGGGAAGATCTGATTGGGGAACAGTATCAATTCTTTAGCGCAGCAGCGTTCGGTATTGATGTAAGTGATCAGTTGTAGCCCGATCGTCTCGAGTTGCCCAAGGCCTACATCGGCAACCTCGATCCGTTCCACCTCTTCGGGGGTGAGCACAATCCCGGCACGATTCAGATAGTCTAGCGCTCTGTCGCGCGCCTTGATGTATTCCGCCTGGCTTATCATCGCTTTTCTCCCTCTATCGTCACCATTATAGGTTTGAGGTTCGCTTTCATCAAACAGCTGCCATGGTAGCAGATTCTGTACACTTGCCTAATCGCGCAAGTGGCAAGCCAAATCCGTTTGATCACTTCAGTGTTCTAGCGGCTTGCTCTCTTCCCCAAAGAAGCTTGCTAGCGCGTCCGCCTTCGGCTATCAACAGCTCGCCCGTAACCACAGTGTGGTAGGCGTGTGTCGAAAGACCCCCCCAAAATACAACAAAGCGGATTCCATACCAAATTCGTTTAAAGACTTTCCCCTTGGAGTGTAAGAAAACAAAACCGGGAAAAGACAACAAAAAGGTCAAGTTCCACCCTGCCGAAGGCCAAAATAGAGGCTGACCGTGCAGATATGGTATCAGACCGCGCTGAGATCGAGCGCATCGTGACAACTCCGCCCGACAAACTCCGATTTGCCACAGATGCGAGCCTGTGGCACAATGCGCTCTAGCAAACGATCGTTTCGTGGCGTATCTGCGCCCACACAATAGACAAAACGTATGACAGTTGAAGAAACAGAACTGGCCCAGATCGATCAAGAGCTGGCAGCACGGATCGACCCTTGGTTAGCCCATATGCGCTGGCGGCCCAACTTCGATAACTGGCGCCAAGCCCGTCTGCACCAAGAGGATCACCAAAAAGAGGCCCTGCGTCTGCTCGAACAAGGCCGCGCGCTGGCCCACTCGCCCGCGCTCGAGCAAAGCAGCATGCTCGATTTAGGCTGCGGCATGGGCGGATTCGCGGTGGCCGTGGCCCGCAAAGGCATCAAAGTGACGGCCCTCGACTACAACCCGGCCTACTGCGCGATCACGGCTGTGCGCGCGGCCCGCTACAAGCTGGCCCTGCCCGTGGCTGCGGCGGCAGGTGAAGCCATTCCGCTGCCAGACGCCAGCTACGACATCGTCACCTGCTGGGATGTGCTCGAACACGTTCAAAAGCCGCGCGATCTGCTCAAAGAGCTCAACCGCGTGCTGCGCCCGGGCGGCCTGCTGTTGATCACCGCCATCAACCGCTTCGCCTTCAAAGATCCGCACTACCATCTGCCGCTGATCAACTGGATGCCGCGCCCCTTGGGCGAGTCCTTGATCGCGTTGAGCGGTCGTCGCAAAGGCGGAGCCTTCCGCGATAAGCAGCGCCTCAGCGAGATGCACTACTACACTTGGAAGGGTCTAAAGCAGCAGGCCGCCGAGTGCGGTTTCCGGCTCTACGATCTCGATGAAGAGCGCGTTGCACGCGGCGAAGTCGGCGCTCGCAAGCGCTGGCGACGCTTAGCAAGCAGCCTCGGCGTGGCTGTGCCAGCCTACCGCGCCTATCGCAACTGTTGGCAAGGCACCTGGCGCCTCGCTATGATCAAAGAAGCCTAATCGCTAGCCCGTGTCGATCTGACGCGGGCTAGTGTTTTGAAGGATTGGCCTTCGGCAGAGCGGAACGTAACCTCTTTTGTTATGTGGAATTTCGCGCTGTCGCGCGAAATTCCACATAACTCTTTCCCGTCTACATAACCAAACACCTTATTCGAAAAGCAAGCTAGTCATACCAATTCCGATTAGGCTATCTTTTAGCCTTCGACAGAGCGGGACGTGACTATGTTTGTTTCGTTGGGCAGCCAAGCCACAAGCGGCGCTTTGTCGCTGAAAACGGCGCGGCAGGGGCGGATGTTGTAGCACTCGCGGTTTTGAAGGGAGTCGCGGGCGTGTACGTTCAGGCTCCCTTCGCCCGCTTTTGGCGGGAGAAGGGCCGGGGATGAGGGTGGGCCAGCCCTGTTTAGTAGCCGGAGGCGGACGCGGTGAGGAGCGAATGTGAGCTAGCAGCCCACTCCGCCAGCAGATTGGTACAAACTGTTGCAGTAACGCAGCACAACGGGGAATCGCTCACGATCAGGCGCTAGCTCGCTGGGCGTGGCTGGGCATTGCGCATTCGAATGATCGAATACTGCAAACTCGAGGCAGGCAGCTGATCGTGCAACACCCAGAGCGACGGTGTAACGCGCAGCTCAACCCCACGCTCGAGCAACTGGCCCAGTGGATCATCGATCACGCGCCGCTCCAGCGGGATCACGGTCTGGGGCGACACATAGTAGCCAGCGTTCGGATCGAACAGCCGAAACTGCTCTTTGGCAAAGACATATTGATAGAGGCGGCAGGAACACGCCCGCTCGAACCAAGCGCTCTCGATCGCGATCACCCGGGCTGGACGACATGGCCCCATAAAGCGCTCGATATCCTCTGGTGTGCTGTCTGGAAGCGGATAAAAACACGCTCGCGGGCAGTTGCGTGGCAAAAAGTAGTTCACCACATGCATCTCATCGATGGCCCACACCAAGGCCGACTCTGTGCCCTCAAGGTGTGTGAGAACCGGACGCGGCACAAAACGTTCGATGGCGGGGTCATCGCTGATATGGTAGACCACTTCAGACATAGCTATTTCCTTTCTTCCAGGCGCTTTTCTTGCTTATTTCAGCGATAGGGCCATTTCGGTCGCATGTTGGGCATAAAAAGGCAAAGGATAGCCAAATGCAAACCTATCGCAATCTTAGTGCAAATTCGGGCGTACAGGCTTACGAATACGGCGATGATTATATTCGGGTTCAATTTACTTCGGGAAGCGTCTATCTCTATACGGCGGCTAGCGCTGGTGCAGAGGCGATCGAAGCGATGAAGACGTTAGCGGACGCAGGCGAAGGGCTGAATCGCTACATCAATCAGCATGTAAGCCAAGCGTTCGCCCAACGCGAGCGCTAACAAGTGCAGCCTAACAGCCAAATCAGCTTAGCACAGCGACGCCGCTGGCTGAGCCTGTCGAAGGGTACGAGCAACATTCGCTCTTCCTTCGCTTTTAGCCTGTGTGATACCAAATTCGTTTAGACTGTTTCAATTTCAGATGAGTTCTTTGAATAGGCACAACGATTGACATCGAAAAAATGGGGAAGGATGTATGGAATTTCGCGCTGACGCGCGAAATTCCATACATCAAAAAAGAGCAGTTCCACTCTGCCGAAGGCCTGTGTTCATAAGAGTCTGGAAGCAATCTAAACAACACAATCGAATTTGGTATGAGCATTCCGGCAGAAAGAAAAAAGACTATGGCTCTAAGAGGCGAGCCATAGTCTTTTGAACAGCAGCTTTTAGGCAGCGCTATCGAAGGTGGCCAGAGCGCGCTCAAGGCGAGCCAAGACCTCTTCGCGGTCGAGGGCGTGCATCGTCTCGAAGAGCGGCGGCGAGATGGTGCTGCCAGTGGTAGCGACGCGCAGCGCCATAAAGACATCGCCCACCTTCAAGCCCACTTCGCCAACCAGAGCGCGCAGACGCTCTTCAAGGGCCGCAACCTCCCACGAGGGCAGCTCGGTTAGAGCCTGCTTGGCCTTCTCGAGCACCGAGCGAGTCGTTTCGGCATCGAGGCGCTTGGGCACCAAAGTCTTGAGGTCGTAGCTCTCGGGCGCAACAAACAGGCTGCGCAACAGATCGACCGCGTCGCTCAGCACCACCATACGCTCTTGCACCAAAGGCACTAGCGCCTCAAGTCGCTTGCGCTGCTCGGGTGTCACCTCGGCGGGCAGTAGTTCAGCCTTCTGCAAGAAGGGCAGGATGCGCTCGGCCAGCTCGGGCACGCTCATATTGCGAATGTAAATGCCATTGAAGCGGTTGAGCTTATCGATGTTGAAGACGCCACCCGAAGGCGAAATACGCGTGATATCGAAGCGCTCGATCAGCTCATCGATGGTCATGATCTCAGTGGTCTCATCGTAACCCCAGCCGATCAAGGCGAGGAAGTTGATGATCGCCTCGGGCAGATAGCCCTTATCAAGATATTCGTTGATGGCGGTATCGCCATGGCGCTTCGAGAGCTTCTTGCCGTCGGGGCCCAAAACCGAAGGCACGTGGACCCAGACCGGCTGCTCCCAGCCGAAGTATTTGTAGAGCGTCACGTGAATGGGCGAGGTCGCGATCCACTCTTCGCCACGCAAAACGTGGGTGATGTTCATCAGATGGTCGTCGACGATCGCAGCAAAGTGGTAGGTCGGGAAGCCATCGCTCTTGATCATCACCAAGTCGTTCTGCAACTCGTTGCGGAAGACAACTTCGCCACGGATCAAATCGTTAAGCACGGTTTCGCCTTCGAGCGGCATAGCCAAGCGCATGGTGTAAGGCTCGCCGGAAGCCTCTTTGGCGGCGCGCTCTTCGGGGCTTAGATGACGACAATGGCGGTCGTAGCCGGGCGGCTGCTTACGAGCCTGCTTCTCTTTGTTAACCTGCTCAAGACGCTCGGGAGTACACCAGCATTTGTAGAGATACCCCTTTTCGAGTAACTCGTTGGCTAGCTTATGGTAGATCTCAAGTCGCTCAGATTGGCGATAGGGCGCGTGCGGGCCATCGACATCGGGGCCTTCGTCCCACTGCAGGCCCATGGTGCGCAACGAATCTTTGAGCTGCTCTTCGGCACCCTCAACGTAGCGCTTGCGGTCGGTATCCTCAATTCGTAGCAGGAACTGGCCGTTCGTATGTTTCGCCCACAACCAGTCGAAGATCACGGTTCGTAAGCTACCGATATGAACAAAACCAGTTGGGCTCGGCGCAAAACGGGTGCGCGCAGGAGCTCCAGTAGTCATAGATTGTATCTCCTCTTTTGGGTGCAACTCAGAGCTGCACGACCATCAGCAACATAACGATCGCTCTTAAAAGTATATCCAGTTTCAGCAGAGTAGCAAACCGCCCAGCGCTAAAGGCTCGCCAGAGCGGCGGCGGTAAGATCTGACAAACGCTGGATCTGGCGGCCCTGATCGTCGAAATTGGCCGGATCGAGCCAAGCTTCGTAGGCAGCTTTGAGGGTGGTCCACTCGCTATCGATGATCGAAAACCAAGCCGTATCGCGATTGCGCCCTTTGTAGACGATCGCTTGGCGGAAGGTGCCTTCGTAGCTAAAGCCCAAACGTTTGGCGGCATTGCGCGAGCGCTGGTTGAGCGCGTCGCACTTCCATTCGTAGCGCCGGTAGCCTAACTCAAAGGCGTGCTTCATCAGCAAAAACATAGCCTCGCTGGCCACCGGAGAGCGTTGTAGCAACGGCGAGTAGGCCAAGTGGCCGATCTCGATCACCCCGTTGGGCGGATCGATGCGCAAATAGGCGCAGGTGCCAACCGCCCGCCTGCTCTTCAGGTCGACGATCGCAAAAAAGAGCGGGTCACTGCTCTGGCTCGCACGCGCCGCCCACTCGCGATAGGCCGCACTATCGGCGAACGGCCCGTAGCTCAAATAGGTCCACATCTGCCCTTCCCGATCGAGACTATGAGCTTCAAATAGCTCAAGGGCGTGCTTGTCCGCATCGAGCGGCTCCACCCGCGCAAAGCGTCCCTCCAAGCTCACGCGCCCGGGCCGCTGAGGCGGCTGCCAATCGGGCAAAGCGAAGCCGATCTGCTGACCGAAACTATTGGTTTGTAAAGATCTCATAGGCGTTCCTTTATATCAAGTCGCCTAAATTATACGCGATAGTGCTCGCCGCCCCCATCGTCAAGCAAAATCCGTTTAGCGGCGAGGTCTTTAGCTTCCATTCGCTCCGCACCGCGTCCGCCTACGGCTACCACCATCCCGCCCATCAAACTGGTGTCGTATCTGTGGCCCCACAGCGCCCCAAAACGCTACAGTGGGAACGGACTTCATTATTTCGCTACGCGAAATCTCTTACACAAAAGAGTTTTACATCAGAGGCGAAAGAAACATGCTAGAATAAGGGCATGAACCCCTTGAACTCGATTCTACAAGCTCAACCTTTTATGCTGCTCGACGGCGCGCTCGCCACCGAGCTTGAAGCGCGCGGCGCCGATCTGCACGACCCACTCTGGTCGGCCAAAGTTCTGCTCGAACAGCCAGAGCTGATTCGTGCTGTTCATCTCGATTATTTCTATGCCGGGGCGCAGTGTGCGATCACAGCCAGTTATCAGGCCAGCATCGCAGGCTTTATGAGGCGAGGGCTGAGCGAACACGCAGCGCTTCAATTGATCAAGCGCTCTGTCACGCTTGCCCAAGAGGCGCGCGAGATCTTCTTGGCCGATACACGCCATACCCACCCCCCGATCCGCCCGCTGATTGCGGGGTCGGTCGGGCCTTACGGCGCCTACTTGGCAGACGGCTCCGAATATCGCGGCAACTATGGTCTCAGCCAAGCCGAGCTGATCGACTTTCATCGACCGCGCATGCGTGCTCTAGTCGAAGCGGGGGTTGATCTCTTAGCCTGCGAGACGATTCCCTGTCTGGAAGAAGCCATAGCCCTAGTCGAGCTGTTGCGCGAATTTCCACACACCACCGCTTGGATCAGCTTCAGCGCACGTGATGGCCTGCATACCAGCCAAGGCGAACGGCTCAGCGCCTGCGCTAGACTGCTCGACACATGCGACCAAATCGTCGCGATCGGCATCAACTGCACATCCCCACGCTATATCAACAGCCTCATCGCCGAGATCCGTTCTAGCAGTGATAAGCCGATTGTGGTTTACCCCAACTCTGGCGAGGAATACGATGCCAGCAGCGGCAGTTGGTCGGGGCAACGCAACGAAGAGTCCTTTAGCCAGCAGGCGGCCACATGGTATACCGCTGGCGCACGCCTGATCGGCGGATGCTGTCGCACCACCCCTACAGATATTCGCCAACTCGCGGCCCAACTGCAAACGAGCTAACTGTCCAAAACCTCGCGCACTTTATGCACCAGATCTTGTGGAGCAAAGGGCTTGGGCAAGAAGGCGAAATGCACCTCAGACGTTGGGTACTGCATCACAACATCGTCGCTATAGCCAGACATATAGAGAATCCGCATATTGGGCTGGAAGGCCAGAATTTGGGCAGCCAACACATGCCCTCGAATCTTCGGAACCACCACATCGGTTAGCAAAAGATGAATCGGTCCATCTAAGGCTTTAGCCTGCTCGAGGGCCTCGTCGCCTCTGCTACAGGTCACCACCTTATAGCCCTCTTCCTGCAGCACCATTTCGACCAGCTGGCGAATCATCTCATCATCTTCAACCAGCAAGATGGTCTCGCCACCCCTGCGCAGACCCGAAACCTGAGGCTGAGGAGCCTGGATCTGCTGTTGTACCTCGCTGGCGGGGAAGTAGATGCGGAAGGTTGTACCGACACCCAGTTCACTCTCTAAGGAGATATGCCCACCGCTCTGTTTCACGATACCATAGACCATGGAAAGGCCCAAACCCGTTCCCTTACCCATCTCTTTGGTCGTAAAGAACGGTTCGAAGATGCGCGACTGATTCTCCTTAGGAATGCCAACGCCCGTATCGCTGATCGAAAGTAAAACACAATGACCCTCTAAACCGTCGATATGGGCTTGAGCATAGCTCGCATCAAGATCGACAGCTTGGGTGCAGATCATCAACTGACCGCCGTTCGGCATGGCATCGCGCGCGTTTACCACCAGATTCATAATCACCTGCTCGACCTGGTTGCGATCAGCCATAATCGGTGGCAGGTCAGGCTGTAAATCCATGCAAAATTCAATATCCTCAGCGATCAAGCGCTCAAACATCTGATGCATGGTGCGAACAAGATCGTTAAGATTGATCGTTGTGGGCGCTAGCACCTGCTTGCGACTAAAAGCCAAGAGTTGGCGCGTCAAGGTCGCCGCTTTATCGCTCGCTTCTTGAATCTGCAACAAATCATCATAGGTTGGTGAATCTGGATCTAATTGCTCCTGAATCAGGTTACAGTAACCCGTAATCACCGTCAGCAGGTTGTTAAAATCATGCGCGATACTGCCAGCCAAAAGCCCAATACTCTCCATCTTCTGAGCCTGGCGTAGCTGACTCTCCAGTTGGGCCTGTGCTTCTTCAGCCCACTTCTGCTCAGTAATGTCGATCAGAGTACTATCATAGTATTCAATCTCTGAATCGTCGTTTAAAACAGGCCAGATAATCTCTTGAACAAAAATCGTGCGCCCATCTCGACATTCAAGCTCACACTCTATGGTAACAACGCTGATTTCATCGACGAGTTGTTCTAAAGCTTTAGGGTACTGCTCGTTAGCTTCCCAACGACTTTTGCCGCGGAATGAATGCGCAAAAGAATCGCTGTCGGGGTAGCCAAACATGCGCACTGCTGCAGGGTTAGCCATATGGATCTGCCCGTCGCGCGTAGTGCGGATAATGCCGATATTTGCGTGCTCGTAAAGGCCTCGAAAGCGGCTCTCGCTAGTGCGCAGAGCCATCTCGATCTGGAGTCGCTCGCTGTGCAAACGCTTTTTCTCAAGCGCATGCCTCACCGCTTGGCCCAATCGTTTGATATGCTCTTTGATAACGTAATCAGTGGCACCCGCTTTCATGCATTCCACAGCGATATCTTCATTTTGGGCTGTGGTAATGATAATGACAGGCAAGAAGTTGACTTGCTCATTGGCTATGTGCAAAGCTCGTAAACCGGTAAATTGTGGCAGATAATAGTCTGTAACAACGACGTCTGGTTTGAACTCTTCTAAGAGGGCCAAATAAGAAGGTTCGTCCATGACACGTCGACAGATACTCGCAGGGAGCGTCTTTTTAATTTCACGCTCGACCAAAACTGCATCGATATCTCGGTCTTCAACGATGACGATGCGCACTGCATCGCGCATATATCTAGCTCGTTTAACTTCGTCAGGAGCTAAAAAATATGATTCTGAACTGTCCATGATATTCCTGACACATTCACAAGTATGATCTATGCCTTGGGCAAGGTAAAGTAAAAAGTCGCCCCTTGTCCCGGCACACTTTCCGCCCAGATTCGACCGCCATGACGCTGAATAATACGTTGAATAATAGCTAAGCCAACACCGACTCCTGAAAACTCTTTGTCCGAATGTAAACGTTGAAAGACTCCGAACAACCTATGCGCATGTTGCATATCGAAACCTACACCGTTATCTTCGATCTTATAGGTCACGCTATACAATAAAGTTGTTGCGGAGATACGAATAATGCTCTTTGGCCGATGAGAACTATATTTGAGAGCATTTGAGAGCAGATTTACCCAAATCTGTCGAACAAGAAGCATATCCCCTAAGGCGGCTGGGAGTTCATCAAGCTCTAATTGAATACGAGTAAGATCCTGATTAGCTGTTACATCAACGAAAGCAGCTTGAATCATATCATTCATAGGAATAGGTTCAAGATTGATAGGTGCATGACCAAAACGTGCAAAAGAGACTAATTTATCAATAAGCTCGCGCATTCGCCCTGTCTCATTACGTATAATCGAGTAGACGTGTTGCGCTTCTTCGCTCAAGGATTCTTCCAGATCTTCAATTAAAATGCGCGTATAGCCATCGATAGCCTGCAAAGGCGCGCGTAAGTCGTGCGAAACGGTATAGGCGAAGGTCTCGAGGTCGTTGGCAGAGTTGGCTTGTTGTGTGCCATTGTAGACTTGCTGAAGCTCCTCAAGATAACTGCCAAGCTCGAAATGGCGTTCAAGATACGCTAAAGCATAGTGGAGCCCATCCTCAATAGAGCTATTGCGACCGCGCGCCCAAGCCTCTGCAATGTTTTCATCTACAAAACAGTTACGAATGGTTGAAGAGATCCACTTCATTAGATACTTGTCGTGGCGCGGCATAATCACCGAACAATAGCCGACTCCAACGCGCTCGCAAAGCATTTGGGCTGAACCACACAGCCATGCAGCCTCTTCCCAACACTCTCGTTGCCAAGCAAAACAAGCCAAGCTGATAGTATAAAACGAGAGGCTCAGATAGTCGCCCAGATCGTAGGCGAGCTGCAGTCCTTCGCGAACAGCGCTATAGGGGTAACGACGTTCTGGGATCTCGCTGATAGCTCTTACAAAGCACTGTAAAGCCGAAGATAAGGCCCAAGCATCACCCGATTGACGAACGGCAGCAAGATTTTGCTCTACTAAAACCATCGTCTCTTCGGGATTCTGGTCTATCAATACCATATCGCGCAGGCCAGCACCCCAAGCCGCCCAGACATGCTGTTTGGCGCGTTGCATCTCTTTAGTAAAACGATCGAGCAAACGCCGAATCGTCATCAGATCTTGCGCCGACGGGCCGACTCGACTGAGACCATAGAGCGCCCAAGCTACTTCAGTCGGTTCATCGATCTTTTCAAACAGACGACGCGCATCGTCATAATAGGTGTAGGCATCGCTATAGTTATGCTTGGCCTCAGCGATCCGCCCGCGAGTCAAACTGATGCGCGCCATATGATAGGTATCTTCCACATCGCGCCGCAAGCTAAGGCTCTCTTCGATGACCTCGATCGCGCGGGTCGTATCGCCTGTAAACTGAAGGGTCTCTGCTAATGCATGCATCGAAATAGCAGCGCCATAATAATAGTTAATCTGGCGAAAGAGAGTAGCACTCTCTTCGGCCATTCTTATGGCCTCCTCATAATTGTAGAAACGGATCATCACACGACTAACATAGTACATGGCCCAGCCGATCGCCCGTTTATGCTGAACCGAGCGCGCCAAGCGTAGCGCCTCTTGCGAGATCTCAAGCGCCCAATGAAGCTCGTTTCGCCACAGCGCTATGCGTGTCATTTGAATCAAAGCCCAAGCTGCCCAGATCGGTCTGTCGAGCTCACGAACCATAGGTAATAGTTCATCGGCATAGCGCTCGGCCTGTTCATACTCAGCGATATCGAAACAGAAGGTCACTAAGTTGGTCAAGACATCGACCGTGCTATAGACCTGACCTAAAGAGCGAAAGAGCTTCAGACTTTGTTCGAGTAAATCGAGCGTAACCGCTGGCTCCCAGCGCACGCGCGAAAGCCAACCAGCCGCCTGAAGCGTATGGGCGCGTTCAAGCTCAAAACCTTCGGGCACGGCCTCCAGCGCCAACGAGACCCATAAGCAACCTTCTTCAGTCATAGAACACCAATCCCAATAGCGCCATATAGCTGCCACGATCTTCAAGCCTATAACTGGGTCGCCACGTTCTTGCAAAGCCCAGACCAGAATCGCCCGAATATTTGGATAGTGTTGGTCGAGATGTTGGATCCAACGCTCTGCCTCGTGAGAGGTTAGGCTAGGGGAGATAGTTCGGATACGCTCAAAATAATAGTTCGCTATGTAGCTAAACAGCTGTCCACGCTCTGCGCTCTTGTCTAACTGTTCGAGCGCATATTCCCGCACGGTTTCAAGCATCGCGAAATAGATTTCAAAGCTATCGCTCTCGCGCCGTAATAATAGATTGTGATCCAAAAGGATCACAATATTTTCCATCACATCGATGCGGGGCAGTTCCGGAGAATCACTTGGTGTGAAGGTACAGACCTGCTCGATCATCTCGAGCAGGGCGCCGTTTGGGAACAAGGCCATGCGACGTAAGAGGATCTGTGCAGAGAGCGGTATGGCCCGATAGCTCCAATCGAGCGCCATGCGCATAGTTTGATGCTGATGTGGCAGCTTAGTCTGATAGTTCGAAAATCCCTCTACACTCTCCTCCAACAACTTTAATAGGCCCTGAGGCGAGAAAATACGCAGATGAACGGCTGCCAACTCGATTGCCAGCGGAATACCTTCGAGGCGAGTACAGATCTTGGCGATCGCCTCGGCATTGCCTTCGTTGAGCTGAAACTGAGGCGATATAGCACGCGCACGATCAACAAAAAGCGCAACCGAAGGGTTGGCCGCTAACGCTGCGAGATAGGAAGGGTTAGACTCGGCTGTTGGTTCTTCTTGCTGAAGTACTGGCAAGTCGAGAGGCTCTAGAAGAAAGGTTGTTTCGTTCTGAAGGTGTAACATCACTCGACTGGTCAACAAGATATGCAAGGAGGGCAACCGATTCACAAGCTGTTGAAGGTCTTGCAGGGATGGCAAGACATGTTCTATTGGATCGATCAGCAAAAGCACCCGCTTATTTAACAGCAGGCTCACCAGCTTCTCATAGACAGATTGGGGCGAAAGGTCAACGATTTTGAAGGCTTTGGCAATATGTAGCAACAAGAGAGCCGGATCGCTGAGCGAAGTGAGGTCGATAAAAAATACGCCATCAATAAAACGCGGAATAAGGCGCTGAGCGGCTTCAAGCGCGAGTCGCGTTTTGCCCATTCCGCCTAAACCGATCACACTAACAAGCCGATGAGGATGCCCTATAGCTTGGCAGATCTGCTCGACAAGATCATCACGGCCAAACAGTTCTCCTTGAGGCGTGGGAAGTTGCGGCTCAAGCGGCAGGCTAAACTGGTTGGCATATTGCTCAAATAAGGCATGTTGTTGCTGAAGAGGAATAACAAAGAAATCAAAAATACGTCGAGCAAGTTGACGCGAAGGCAGAAAGCCTTGTGTCTCGATCTGCTCGATACTCTCCACTGGCAGACCTAAAAGCTCTGCAAGCTGCATTCGTGAATAGTGCCGCAACGTTCGCTGTTGCTGTAACCACTCTGCAAATGTTTCTTGCATGGCTGCCTCCTATCGGAATTCTCCCTAGAACGACAGATGTAATACTCATCTAAACCAGCTTGCACGATACCTCTTATCGGATGGGTGGCAGTGTGCATTCACGATGAATGCAGCTCATGGCATTCTACAGCTAGAACGTGCCGTAGAGAAGTCGAGAACATGTACAGCGATTAAATGCTCCCTTCAGCGACAGACAGCTTATCAGTATACAACACATTAACAGAACATGGCTACCAAAATTTTTAAAACACAAATAGTATATACAATCTTCCTTTGGCTAGATCTTTTCAGACTAATATGATGGAGACCGTTAGGTTATCATATATCATACATTCTTTTAATTTTGCAAGCAAATTATTACATATCTTACACAAGCATAGACTCGATAATTACATATATTCACAGTATTTTAGAGCATCAAAATCTTAGATGACTAACAGCTTAGCAATTATATCAAAATAGAAGCGCGATCAGAAACTAGAAAAATACAAGCTTAAATAAATGATTATCGTTCTAGACTACATCTATTCGAAACAATTCGATATTATTCCAGATCTTATCAGATCGAACAGATACAACATAGAACTTCCAACAAACGATTCTTATACTTTTAGAACACGAATCCCTATACAAAGAGGAATTTTAAGTATCTAAAGCGTTCGCTGCTTAAGCAGATCTGGTTAGACTGAAAGAGCGCAAACTCCATTCTTTATGTTAAATCTTGGCTGTTATTGGATTATAAAGACATATTTGCATAAATCATATCTACACTATGTAAGCCTACTAACTAATGGTGCGCATCAATAGAAGAGAAGTATGCTGATTGCCTTGAAGTGGGAAGAAAAGGAGCTGCACAAGACAAAACCGTCCGCTATGCTTGAGGTGACGAAACCAAACAAGCAAAAGAGAACGGTATGCCAACCGATGAAATACTCATACGGCTATTTCTGATTGTAGGTCAATTACCCCCGACTGAAGTCGGAGGCTTGTACCTCACTCGGGTGGAGCGGATACCAAAGGCTGATTGACGGCAGCCCACTTGATATTTTGCGCCGCATTGAGATCGGCGGGAGCGCTATGTCCA
>Ga0207864_1000145_pt1 | contig 113334 bp, 106 predicted proteins | sample HigsolmetaAR202D_FD_184834 | JGI IMG/M metagenome (GOLD analysis project Ga0207864, IMG submission 184834) | Ionic liquid and high solid enriched microbial communities from the Joint BioEnergy Institute, USA - AR20-2-D (SPAdes) (version 2) ...
TCTCGCGGCTCGAGGAAATCGGCTTCAAGCTCGCGGCCTATCCGCTCGTCCTTCTGTCCGCGGCGGTCACCGCCATGCAGCAGGCGATCGCGGCCCTGCAACCGAACTCGAATGTCGCCCAGCCGCCGCAGGTTTCGTTCGAGGAGTTGAAGAAGGTCGTCGGTTTCCCGGAATATTACGAGCAGGAGGCGCGCTACGTTGCGGCCGAGTAGCCGGGCGGCACCCGATGACGCACCCGTACCGGCTGCGCGACGAGCTTCGGGACAGCGACCGCGATCGCCGAGCTCCGATCCGGAACCGGCCTTGACTTGCCGGCCGGCATCCGGGTTTCTGTTCGCAACGAAAGATAAGCTGGGGAGGACAACTTGATGCTCAGAAAACTGACGATGTGGCTCGCGGCGATCGCCGCGACGTTGGGCGTTTCCGCCGGCACGACGGCGAAGGCCGAAGAGATTTCCGTCACGCACTGGGGCGTGCTCATGTACGGCGCGCCTTACGCCGTGGCGATGGAAAAGGGTTTCTTCAAGCAGAACGGAATCGACATCACCGGCATCCTGAGCTCGAAGGGCGGCGGCACGACGATGCGCAACGTGCTGGCCGGCGGCCTTCCCTACGGCGAGGTCGCGCTGTCCGCGGTCGTGGCCGCGGCACGCGAGGGTATCGATGTGCGGATCGTCAATGCGGGCGTGCGCACCGTCGCCGACGCGCTGTGGGTGACGATGCCGAACTCCGAGATCAAGACGATCCAGGACCTCGTCGGCAAGAAGATGTCGATCACCAGCCCGAAATCGGTGACCGACATGCTGACCATCATGGTGCTCGAGAAGGTCGGCATTCCGCTCGACAAGATCGAGCGTCCGGCGCTCGGCGGCGTCGGCGCCGGGCTGACGGCACTCGAGAGCGGCGCCGTTCAGGCCGCCGCCATCTTCGATCCGATCTGGTCGGCGCGGAAGGACAAGTACCGTCCCGTCTTCTTCGTCAAGGACATCCTGCCGCCGATGACGCAGACGGTCGGCGTGACGACGGCCGAGTTCGCCAAGAGCAACCCGGACAAGCTGCGCGCGATCATCGCCGGCCGCCGCGCCGGGGTCGACTTCATCTATGCGAACCCGAAGGAAGCCGCCGAAATCTTCGGCAAGGCCTACAACCTGAAGCCCGAGGTCGCCGAAACCGCGATCCGCAACATGGTCGAGATCAAGTACTGGAGCGCCGGCAACTTCGAGATCGACGGCATGAACGAGTTCATCCGGGGCCTGCGGATCATCGGCGAGGTCGACGGCCCAGTCGACTGGGACAAGCTGATCGATCGCTCGTTCCTGCCGGCCGACCTGCAGGGCAGCACCTGACCCTTTGCCCGTGTCGGGTGACGTGAACACACCTCATGCCGAGCTGGCCGGCGTCACCCGCATCTATCCGGGTGCCGCCGGCCGTCCGCCCCTGCATGCCCTCGGGCCGGTCGATCTCGTCCTGCGCCACGGCGAGTTCTTCTCCATCGTCGGGCCGTCGGGATGCGGCAAGTCGACGCTGCTCGAGGTTCTCGCCGGCTTGGCGCCGGCGACCGACGGCCGGGTGACGTTCGAGGGCCGTCCGGTCGCAGGCCGGGTCCCCGAAGGCGTCGGCGTCGTGTTTCAGGAGGACGCAAGCTTTCCCTGGCTCACGGTCTGGGACAACGTCGCCTTCGGCCTGCGGCGTACCGGCGTCGACGCGGCGGAGATCGAGCGGCGCGTCGGCGATGCGCTCAGCTTCATGGGACTCAAAGACTTCGCCCGGGCCTATCCCGCACAACTCTCCGGCGGGATGCGGCAGCGCGTGTGCATCGCGCGCACCCTGGTGATGCAGCCGCGCCTGATCCTGCTCGACGAACCGTTCGGCGCCTTGGATGCCCAGACCCGGCTGCTGATGGGCGACGAGCTCCTACGCCTGTGGCGCCGTACGCAGGCGACCATCCTGCTCATCACCCACGCCCTCGACGAAGCGGCGATGCTTTCGGATCGCATCGGCGCGATGTCGGCCCGGCCCGGCCGCTTCATCGACATCGTCGAGACCGGCTGGCCTGCCGAACGCGACAGCCGCATCGTCGCCAAGCCCGAATTCGGTGCGATCACCAGCCGGCTGTGGCAGAGCCTGCGTGAGGAATCGCTCAAGGCGCTCGGCCACGGACGGGCACAGGCGGGCGCGAGCCCGACGGCCTGATGACGCCCCTCACCTGGATACGGATCATTCTCGTCGCCGCTTTCTTCGGCGTGCTGGAAATCCTGTGCCGGACGCGCGTGATCAAGCCGGTCACGATGATCCCGCCGTCGGAGATGGTGCGCGAGCTCGGCGCCCTGCTGGCGTCCGGCAGCATCTATGACGACATCCGCCAGACACTGGCGGCGGTCGCGATCGCCCTGGTCCTGGCGGTCGTAAGCGGCTTTCCCATCGGCGTCGTGCTGCACGCGGTGCCACGCCTTCGCCGCGCGGTCGACCCGCTGCTCGCGACCTATTACGCCGTGCCCTTCTTCGTGTTCTACCCGGTGCTGGTCGCGATCTTCGGTCTGTCGCAGTGGCCGGTGATCGTCATCGCCTTCATGTTCGCGGTCGTCGCGATGGTGATCAGCACCCTCAACGGTCTCGATCGCATCCCGCGGGTTCTGGACAAGGTCGCGCGTATCCACAACATGGGTGCCGTCGAAACCGCGCTCAGGCTGAAGCTGCCGGCCGCGGCACCGCATCTGTTCACCGGCCTCAAGCTCGCGGTCGCCTATTCCTTCATCGGCGTGATCGCCTGCGAGTTCATCATGGCCGCCTCGGGCCTCGGTTACGCGATCGCCTACGCCTACAACAACTTCGACAACCGGACGATGTACGCGCTGATGCTGTTCGTGCTGGCGCTCGTCACGACGATCAACATGGCGCTGCATGTGTGGGAGCGCCGGCTCCTCCGGCGGCGGGTGAGATGACGAAGGCGGGGAGCCGGATCGTCGACCTGGTGCTGCTGATCGCGGTCATCGTCGCGGTCTGGCAGGGCATTTATCTGCTGGCGGGCGACGCCGCGCTGAGCGCACCGTTGGAGACGGTGCGCCACGCAATCGAGTTGCTCGCACGGCCACGCTTCTGGCTCGACATCGGCGAGTCGGCCCACGCGTTCGCCTATGCGCTCGTCATCGCCTGGCTGGGCGGCGTGGGTATCGGCGTATGGCTGGGCGGCCATCGGCTGTCGGGCGACGTCGCGGAGCCGATCCTGGTCGCGCTCTATTCCCTGCCCAAGGTGACGCTTTACCCCCTGATCCTGCTGCTGTTCGGCCTCGGCATCAGCGCCAAGATCGCCTTCGGCGCGATCCACGGCATCATCCCGGTCGCGATCTTCACCATGAACGCGATCCGCAACATCAAGCCGGTCTACGTGAAAACGGCGTGGACGATGGGGCTTTCGCCGCTCGCCACGGTCCGGACCGTGCTCATTCCGGCCTGCCTGCCCGAGATCGTGTCGGGCCTGCGCGTCGGGTTCTCGCTGACGCTGCTCGGCGTCCTGATCGGCGAGATGTTTGCCTCCAAGCGAGGCCTTGGCTTCGTCATCATGAACGCGATCGGCCTCAACGACGTGCGGACCATGCTGGCGGTCACGCTGCTGCTGTTCGTCTTCGCCGCGCTGGCCAACTCGGCGCTGCTTGCGCTCGACCGGCATCTCCACAAGCGCGTATAGTCGGCCAAGGTGCCGCTAGGGGGATTCGCCAGGCATGGATCTCGTCGTTCTGCTTGCCGTCGCCGCACTCGCCGTCGCGGCGGTCAGCCTCGTGCTCGTCGCCCGTCGCGGGTCCGACCCCGAGGTCGCGCGCCTCGCCCAAAGCCACAGCGAGCTGGTCGGCAGCCTGAAGATCCTGGTCGAACAGACGGCGGCCGCACAGGCGGCCACGGCCGAGCGCTTCCAGGCCCAGGAACGCGCCCTTTCCCGGGCGCTCGAGGAACGCTTTGCCGACATCACGCGCCGGGTCGGCGAAGCCCTGGAGAAGTCGCATCAGGCGACGAGCACCACCATCGCCGATCTGCGCGAGCGGATCGTCAAGATCGACGAAGCGCAGAAGGGTTTGGCCGAACTCTCGTCGCACGTCATCAGCCTGCAGGACATCCTTTCCAACAAGCAGGCGCGCGGCGCCTTCGGCGAGGAGCAGCTCGAGGCGATCGTCCGCGACCAGCTGCCGCCGGCCCACTTCGAATTCCAGGCGACGCTCGGCAACCGTACCCGCGTCGACTGCCTGCTGAAGCTGCCGCCGCCGCTCGGGCCGCTGGCGATCGACGCCAAGTTCCCCCGCGAGGCCTATGACGCCCTGCAGAAGGCCGGCGGCGACGAGGCGGCGCGTGTTGCCGCCCAGCGTGCCTTCTCGACGGCGATCATGGGTCACGTCCGCGACATCGCCGAGAAATACATCATTCCCGGCGAGACCGCGGACGCCGCGCTGATGTTCGTACCCAGCGAGGCCGTCTACTGCGAGATCTACACCAGCATCAAGGATATCGCCGACAAGGCGCGCCGGATGCGCGTGTTCATCGTCTCGCCCACCACGCTATGGGCGGTCCTCAATACGATGCGGGCCATTCTCAAGGACGTCCGCATGCGCGAACAGGCCGATGCGATCCAGAAGGAGGTCGGGCTGCTGCTCGAGGACGTCGGCCGGCTCGCCAAGCGGGTCGAAAATCTCGAGTCCCACTTCGCGCTCGCCGAGAAGGACATCCGCGAGATCCGCACGTCGACGGACAAGATCATCCGGCGCGGCGACCGCATCCAGGACGCGGACCTCGACAGCGACACGCCGCCAGTGCCGCTCGTGTCGTCCTCGGTTCAATCCCGGGCCTCCTGAACCCGATTCCCTCCCGACGGCGGCCGGAACGTGTCGGCCGCCGCATCCTTCGCGCATCGCCGCTTTCCGATTCCGACGCGACGATCGAAGTAGCTCGGCTCGCCGTCCGATCCGTCGTCCTTTTTCTTCGTCGAATCTCCCTATGGGCAGCGCAGCCGTGCCTCGGCGGCGCATTAACATAGCGCCCGGCTCATCCGGCCGTCGGCGCGCCGGCGGCCGCATCGGTTCGTCGGCAGCCCGTCAGGATCAAGCAGACCAGCGTGATTGCTCAACCTGTATCGGCAAGTGGTTCGACGCCGCGCGAGATCCGCATCGCGATCGTCGGCTGCGGCGCTCTGACGCAACTGTTCTATGCGCCTGCCCTGAAATGCATCGCGACCAAGCGGCCGGTCCGGGTCGTCGCCCTGATCGATCCCGTACCGGACCGGGTCGATGCGATCGCCAGGCACTTTCCCGACAGCATCCGCGGCGCCGACCTTGCCGCGATTCCCGACGACACCGATCTGGCGATCGTCGCCTCGCCGCCCGGCTTTCATGCCGCGCAGACCATCGCGCTCGTCGAACGCGGCTTCCACGTCCTGTGCGAGAAGCCGATGGCGGGCCGGGTGGAGGAATGCGACGCGATGATCGCCGCGGCGCGGCGCGCCGGCCGGTTGCTGACGGTCGGACACTTCAAACGGTTCTTCGCCGCCACCCGCTGCATCAAGGAACTCGTCGACGGTCGGGCGCTGGGGCGTTTGCGCGCGATCCGGTTCGTCGAAGGCGGCAAGTTCGGCTGGCCGGCGCAGTCGCGCGCCTTGTTCGAACGGCGCAGCGGACAGGGCGGCGTATTGATCGACATCGGGGCGCACGCGTTCGACCTGATGGCGTGGTGGTTCGGCGAGCCGACCATCATCGCATGCCGGGACGACGCGATGGGCGGCGTCGAGGCGAACGTCTGGGTGCGGCTGGCGTTCGCCGACGGCGTCGAGGGCGAGCTGGGCATGAGCCGCGACTGGGACGTTCCCAATCGCTACTTCATCCGGTTCGAGCATGGCTGGGTCGCCTGGGATCCCGTCGATGCCAATCATCTCGAGCTCGGCTGGGGCAACCGATACGCACTCAAGGCGAGCGTGCACGAGGTCCGGCGGGCGTTCGGCCAACCGCATGCCGGCGCCATCGCACCTACGCGCCATCAGGCCTTCATCGAGCAGATCGAGAACGTGATGGACGCAATCGAAGGGACCGCGCCGCCGATGGTGAGCGCCGAGGACGGCCGTCGCGTCATCGCCCTGATCGAGCAGTGCTATGCCCGGAGCACATTGATCGACATGCCGTGGATGAGTCCCGCCGAGTGGAACCGGGGAAACGAGCTGAGATGCACACGATCGGCATCCTAGGCGCGAACGGATTCGTCGGAAGCCGCCTCGTCGAGACGCTGCTGCTCGAGGATGCGGCGCGCATCGTCCCCATCGTCCGCAACTTCGCCGGCTTCGCGCGTCTTGCGCGCTTTCCGCTCGAGGCGCGGATTGCCGACGCGCTCGACGAAACGGCGCTCGTCAAGGCGTTCAAGGGCTGCGACATCGTCGTCAACACGGTGCTCGGCCGCTACAATCAGATCGTGGCGGAACCGCCCGTCATCTATCGCGCCGCGGAAATCGCCGGCGTCAGGCGCCTCGTGCACATGAGCACGGCATCGGTTCACGGCCAGGATCCGGCGCCGGGCACCGACGAGACTACCCCTCTGCGTACCGACCAGCCGGTCTCCTACAACAACGCCAAGGTCAAGGCCGAACGCCGGTTCCGGGAGCTGCGGCGCAACGGGCGCGTCGAACTGGTCATGCTGCGCCCCGGTATCGTGTTCGGCCCGCGGGACATCTGGATCACCGGCATCGCGCGCAGCCTCGCGGCCGGCGAAGCCTTCCTGGTCGATGGCGGCCGCGGCATCTGCAACACCGTCTACATCGACAACCTCGTCCATGCGATTCGCCTGGCGATGATCAAGCCGGTCGACGGCGAGGTCTTCCTGCTCGGCGACAACGAGCCGATCACCTGGGCGGAGATCTATCATTGGGTCGCGCGCGCGATCGGCGACTGCTCGCCGCCCCGGCTCCTGAACAACCCGCCGATCCGGCGCGAGGTGCGGCCGATGCTCGACCGGTTGCGCGGCATCGGGCCTCTCAAGGCCTTCTTCCGCACCATTCCGGCGGCGGTGAAGGCGCGTGTCCGCGACCAGATCGGCATCGCCCAGGGCATGATCGCCGGCGCGCGCGCGGCGCGTCAGGCGCGCGCCAGAACCGACTGGACGCTGCCGGATGATGCGGTCGGCCCCGTGCCGATCGAGACGGCCATGCTGCACCGCTGCCGGTACAAATTCCCGTTCGCGAAGGCACGTGCGCAGCTCGGGTACGAACCGATCGTGTCCGTCGAGGAGGGATTGATCCGGTCGATCCGGGCGCTGCGCTTCGCCGGCTTCGACATCGACGAAAGCTTCGCCGAGGAACTCCGGCAGGCGCGTGGCGTGGCTGCGGCGCGCGGCATTCCGGCCGTGCCGGGCGCTGTGGAGGAGACGCCGGCCGCGACGCCGCCGGCCGTCATGCCGACGCCGGCCGCATCGGCGCCTTGAGACGGGTCTACGGCGCGTTCGGGTCGGTGACCCGCGTGAGCGACAATGTGTAGGTGCAGTCTTCCGGCCGCGGATCCGGCTGCAGGGCCCGGGTGGGGGCCGTGACCGGACCGGGGATCGGTACGCCGGGGCGCGGCGGCTCGACCGGTCGGTAGGTCGCGCGCTTGCGCGCCGTCGCCCGGATCGTGCTGTCGGTCACGGTTCCGTTCCACGTGTAGCCCAAGTCGCTCTGCCCGACCATGTTGCTGCCGGAGATGCTGCCGCGGATGATCTGGAACTCGATCGGGAAGACGATGCGCGCATCGAATCTGTTGCCGGTCACGGTGGCGCGCACCAAGCCGTACGGCGGGCACTTGCCCAGCCGCGAACCCGAGAACCGGGCCCGTCCCTCGTATCGGACCGGCCGTTCGAACTGGTCCGGCACGCGGATCCGATGCTCGGTTTCCTCGTCGAGAACGCCACGGCGGTCCAAGCTGTCGACCTGGGCCAGTGCCGGGGCCACGATCAGCCCCGTCGCCAAGACTGCCGCGAACAATCTGTTCATCGCCGATCTCCTCATCCGGGCATTATTCGGAGCCCCGGCGGAACGGACAACCTGCCCGCCTCGGATACGCGGGGCGGCAGGCGGAGTACCCCTTCGGTCGAGTTCGGTCTCTTCAGCGCGGCCTGTGCCGGTTCTCGCCACCGCCCAGCCTGCTTGCGCGGGGCCGGCGCAGCCTGATAGACCGCATCATCCTGGACCATCGTCTCAATGCTCAGAAAACTCTACGACTGGACCATGCAGATGGCGGCACACCCGCGCGCGCGGTGGGTGCTCGGCGCCGTCTCGTTCACGGAGAGTTCCTTCTTTCCGATTCCGCCGGACGCGATGCTGGTCCCCATGGTGCTGGCGACGCCGTGGCGGGCCTGGTCCATCGCGGCGATCTGCACCATCACGTCCGTGCTCGGCGGCTTCTTCGGCTACGCCATCGGCTATTTCCTGTTCGAGACCGTCGGCGAGGCGGTCATCGAATTCTACGGCCTGCAGGATGGTTTCCAGGAATTCCAGCGGATGTTCGACGAATGGGGCACCTGGATCATTCTGATCAAGGGGCTCACGCCGATCCCCTACAAGCTGATCACCATCGCGAGCGGCGTCGCGCATTTCGACCTGATTGCGTTCGGGCTTGCCTCGCTGGTCACCCGTGCCGGCCGCTTCTTCCTGGTTGCGGCACTGCTCAAGACGTTCGGGCCGGCCATGCGCCAGTTCATCGAACGGTACCTGACGCTCGTCACGTCCGCCTTCGCCGTACTGATCGTCGGCGGTTTCGTGGTGCTGCGTTATCTTTGATCCGGCTTCGCCATGGCAACGTACCGGCCGGCTATCGTGACGAATGCGCGCCTCGCCGCCGCCCTGCTGCTCGTCGCGAGCGCGGCGGTCCTGTCGGCTGCGTTCGCCTTCCAGTATCTCGGCGGTCTCGCGCCGTGCGTACTGTGTCTGTGGCAGCGCTACCCGTACGGCGTCGTCATCGGGCTGACGGCGCTCGCGCTCGTTCTCGGCTCGTACCGGTGGATGCCGGTGCTGCTCGCGATCTGCGGGGTGACGTTCCTGGTCGGCGCCGGCATCGCGGCCTTCCATGTCGGCGTCGAGCAGCACTGGTGGCAGGGGACGGCTGCGTGCGGCGCAACACAAGGGCCGGCGCCGTCGCTCGAGGCCCTCAGGGCGCAGCTGATGGCGCAACCCGTCGTCCGCTGCGACGACGTGTCCTGGGCCCTGTTCGGCATTTCGATGGCAGGCTATAATTTTATTGTATCCTCGGTGCTGGCGGTGTTCTCGTTCGCCATGGCTTGGCGTCTGTTCACCGCCGGCTCATCGACATAGGGTGACGCGTGCCACCGCAACCTACGCTCAGCGACCGGCTGCCGGGCGACCCGACGCGCGACGAGATCGTCGCTCGGATTTTGCGCGTCGACCATGCGGGCGAATACGGCGCCGTACGTATCTACGAAGGCCAGCTCGCCGTGCTTGGCAACAGCCCCGTCGGCCCCGTCATCCGCCGCATGGCCGAGCAGGAGCGCCGTCATCTTGAGGCCTTCAACCGGCTGCTGCCGGCGCGGCGCGTGCGTCCGACGGCATTGTCGCCGCTCTGGCACGTGCTGGGCTACGCGCTCGGCGCGGCCACAGCGATGCTAGGCGAGCGCGCGGCGATGGCCTGCACGGTTGCGGTCGAGGAAGTGATCGATGAGCATTATGCCTCGCAGGCCGCGCAGCTCGGCGAGGAGGAGCCGGAGCTGAAGAACGCGATCGAGGAGTTTCGTCGCGACGAGATTGCGCATCGCGACGAAGCGATCGCACACGACGCACTCCAGACGCCGGGCTACGAGCTGCTGAGCACGGCCATCAAGGCGGGATCGCGGCTGGCGATCTGGCTGTCGACGCGCATCTGACGGCACCTTCCGCGCGCGTCGTTGATGACGCCGTCTTTTCCGTGAATTGGCCGCGTTTTTTCACAAAGCGTTCCGGAACGGGTCGCGATCCTGACACGTTGTGAGAGTACACCTGTCTCGCAAAGTGTTTGGATAACGAGGGGCAAGAAAATATGAAATCCGAGCGCAGGGATGGTACCGGCACGCCACCTCGGCGCGTGTCGGAGCGACTCGATGGCGAACCGAGGATCGAGGAACTTCTCGACGATCCCGTCATGGAGGCGCTCATGGCGCGAGATGGCGTCGACCGCGATGCGTTGATTACGCTGATCACCGACGTGCAACAGCGGCTGGCGGGTCGTCGAGCCCGCACGGCCCGACAGGAGCAGCAGATGAATCAACTGGCGGAGGCAGGCGGGCGGTGAGCGACGCCCCGCGCCGAATCCGCCGTCGAATCAACGCGGACAAGAACATCGGCATTCCGCGCACCTCGTAATCCCGACTTTAATCCCGATTTTTCGTTTGGGCGCATTGGGTTACCGACGCGATCGCGGCTTCAAACCCGGATGCGATGCCTCGCAGCGCATTGCACCATCCATTATCGTCCACAGGTTTCACTCGCACGGGCTACGCCTCAAGAACGCATTCGTACCCTCCGGGTACACCCTAGAATGCGGCGAACCCGTGGCAGAGGACAGACGATGGGCCAACCAAAGGTGACCGTTGTCACGCCGGTGTACAACGGCGCGAAATTCCTGTCAGAAGCGATCGAAAGCGTCCTCGCCCAAACCTATTCCAACTGGGAATACATCATCGTCGACAACAGCAGCAGCGACGACACGCTGGCGATCGCCGAGCGTCATGCCGCGCGCGATCCGCGCATCAAGGTGCATCGCGCGACCCCTCACCTGCCCGTCATCGCGCATTGGAACCGGGCGTTCCGGCTGATTCCGGCGGACACGGTGTACTGCAAGGAGCTCCACGCCGACGACATTCTGTTTCCGAACTGTCTTGCCGAGATGGTCGCCTTCATGGAGCGGCACCCGAGCGTGTCGTTGGTGAGCTCCTACATCATGTACGACAACTGGGTCAGCAACAACGGCGTGCCGCTCAAGACCGACGTGATGCCCGGCCGCGAGGTCATCCGCCGCACGGTGCTCGGGGGATGGCTCGGAAGCTGGTACGTGTTCGGCTGTCCGTCGTCGGTAATGATCCGGATGGCGGCGCTGCGTGCGCTCGGCGAACCGGCCTATGACGAGAACCTTCGACATGCCGACGTCGATCTCTGGTACCGGCTCCTGGAGAACAACGACTTCGGCTTCATCCATCAGGTCCTGTCGTGCGAGCGGACGCACGAGACGTCGCAGACCAACACGTTCACGGCGCGATACAGCACGCTCGTGCTGGAGCATTTCTGCTTCCTGCGGCATTACGGCCCCAGATATGCAAGCGAGCAGGATTACCGGCGGGCCCACCGCCAGCAGCTGCGGCATTATCGCCGCCGCATCGCGCGCCGGCTCCTCGGCGGCGCCGGGCTCGGCTACTGGCACCTGCACCGCAAGACGCTGTCGCGGTTCGGCTATCGTCTGACGGCGAAGGACGTCGCGATCGGCGCGCTCACCGAACTCGGCCTATGGATCATTGACATGCGGCATGCAGCGCGTTCGGTACGCAAGCTCGCCTCGAAGATACGCCGCCGCACCAGGCCCACCGACTCGGGTCTCAAGCGATTCGCCGGCACGTCGACGCGATCCGTTGCGGACGGGCTCCGTCGCCTTCTTCTGAGCCGGCATCGCATACTCCGCCGGCCGTTCTACCGTTCGCTGGCGGGCGCGGACGTTCAGTCGCCCGGCAGCCCTTAACGCGACGCACGCAACGGATCGCGCGCGAACCGGTTACGCGCTGATCGGTACGCGCTGGGTCAGACCGGATCGAGTTCGGTGTCCCAGTAGAGGAAATCGCGCCAACTCTCGTGCAAGAAATTGGGCGGAAAGGCGCGCCCGTTTTCCTGGAGCTCGAGCGATGTCGGCTCCCGCGGCGGCTTGCGCGGATACATCCGCGCCTCGTGCGGTAGGCGGTTTCCCTTGATGAGGTTGCAGGTGCTGCAGGCCGTCACGACGTTGTTCCAGACGGTCCGGCCGCCGCGCGAACGCGGAATGATGTGGTCGAACGTCAGATCCTGCGCCGGATACGATTGTCCACAGTACTGACACGTGAAGCTGTCGCGCAGGAACACGTTGAACCGCGTGAACGCCGGGCGGCGCGCCGTGGGCACGTATTCCTTGAGCGAGATGACGCTGGGAAGTCGCATCTCCAGCGTCGGCGAACGCACGACGCGATCGTATTCGGAGATGATGTTGACGCGATTGAGAAAAACGGCTTTGACGGCGTCCTGCCAGGACCAGATCGACAGCGGAAAGTAACTGAGGGGACGAAAGTCCGCATTCAGTACCAGAGCGGGGCAGCTCTCCAAGGACCAGGACAAACCCGAACCTCTCGCCTCTGTGGACCCCCAGCGCGCCGGCCCGGCCGATTTGCACTAGCCGCCGCTAGCTTTTGATACTCGATCATTATTCAAAATACAACCTGTCGCGCATGACAAGTCTGTGATGCCGGTGCCGGGCGGCGACGCCTTACCGCAGCCGTTGCGCCAGGAACTCGCCGCCGCGGATGAGCCCTTCGTCGTCGATCGAATGCGGCAGCCCGGGGCGCGCCAACGTCTCGACGGGAATGTTCGCGTTCGCGAGTGCGGCGGCGGCGGCCTTCATGGCCTCGAACGGCACGACCGGATCGGCATCACCATGCACCAGCAGCACCGGCGGACGGCTCTTTGTCTCGGCCGACAGCGACTCGGCGCCGATGAGCGCGCCCGAGTATCCCACCACCGCGGCGCAGGCGCGCGGCCGGCGCGGCGCGACGTAAAGGGACATCATGGTCCCCTGCGAAAAGCCGACCAGTGCCAGCCTGTCGTCCGACAGCTTCCACTTCGCCAGCTCGTCGTCGATGAACCCTTCCAGGATCGGCGCGGCCGCCCTTATGCCTGCGAGCATCATGGCGGGGGTGCGATCCTGCAGGCTGAACCACTGGCGGCCGTAAGGCGCCATGTCGCACGGGAACGGCGCGTGCGGGGCGACGAACGCGGTATTGGGCATCAGCCGCGCCCAGTAGGGCGCGAGCGAGATGAGATCGTTGCCGTCGGCGCCGAGTCCGTGCAGCAGCACCACGAGCGACCGCGGCGGTCCGCCGGCCGCGGGACCGAAACGCGGCCCGTCGAGCGTGAACATCTGAGGCATCGTTCTCCCCGTCTTGCGGTTCCGGCGCCGTTCCTACCTTATCCGCCGTGCTAATGTCATGCTCATGTCCGCCTCCGTCGTTCCCGTCGTGACCCGCTTCGCGCCGTCGCCCACGGGCCGGCTGCATCTGGGGCACGCCTACGCCGCCCTGTTCGCGTGGCACGCCGCGCGCGAAGCCGGCGGCCGCTTCCTGTTGAGGATCGAGGACATCGACGCGACACGATGCCGGCCTGAATTCGCAGCCGCGATCGAGGAGGATCTCGCCTGGCTCGGCCTCGACTGGGAGAAGCCGGTGCGCCGGCAGTCCGAACATTTCGCGGAATATGCGTCAGCACTCGATACCCTGAAGGCGCGCGGATTGATCTATCCCTGCTTCTGCACGCGCGCCGAGATCCGCGCCGAGATCGCCCGCGCCGGCGCAGCACCGCACGGCAGCAACGGGCCGGTCTATCCGGGAACGTGCCGGCGGCTGGACGACTCGGAGCGTGAACGGCGTATCGCCGAAGGTCGACCCTACGCCCTGCGTCTCGACGTCGCCAAGGCCATTGCCCTCACCGGGCCGCTGACGTGGTTCGACCGCGAACGCGGCACGGTGCCGGCGGATCCGCTGTCGCTCGGCGACGTGGTGCTCGCCCGCAAGGAAACGCCGACCAGCTATCATCTTTCGGTTACGGTCGACGATCACTGTCAGGGCGTCACGCTCGTGACGCGCGGCGAGGATCTTTTCGCCGCGACGCATATTCACCGGCTGCTGCAGGCGCTCCTCGGCTTCCCGACGCCGACCTACCATCACCACCGCCTCGTGACGGGACCGGATGGCGAGCGTCTTGCCAAACGCGCCGGTGCGCCGACCCTCCGATCGCTGCGCGAGGCCGGCCGCACGCCGGCGCAGGTCCGCGCGATGGTCGGGTTCTAGAAGCCCCTAGCTCCGCAGCCGCCGCACGATTTCGAGATAATCCGGATGCTCCGGCGGCAATATGCCGTGCCGGACGAGGAAATCGATGATGACGAGATTGCAGTTGAACTTGAACTCCTGCGTGTCGCGGACGATCGCCGCGACCTCGTCGATCGGCCGGAGCATGAAGGCCTCGACCTCGCCGTCCGTGTTGCGCGGCGTGAAATCGTCCGGCAGTTCCAGGTCGTAGCAGAACTGCACGTCGGGCTTGAGCCCCTCCGGCGTTTCGACGCAGTAGGTGATGGCCCCGACGGCATGCGCGCGCCGTGCCAGCGCTTCCGGAATGTCGGCCTCCTCCCGGCATTCCTTGATCAGGTTTTCCATGAGACCGATGCCGATCGGCTGCCCGCCTGCGACCATGTTGTCGAGCATGCCCGGATAGGTGTGCTTGTCCCGCGCCCGCCGCGCGATCCACATGTGGATGCCGTCCGGCCGGCGGACATAGCCGTTCATGTGGACGCCATAGGCCCGGATGCCGAAATGCGGGACTGCCGCCCGTTCGATCTTCAGAAGCGGCGGGCAGGAAAACGAGAGGCCGACCGGATAGTATTCATCGCGCCGGCCGACGACCGTGCCTTCGGCCTCGAGGATCCTGACGACGCGATCGACGGCCGCCGTGCGCGTCTCGAAATCGGCGAACCGATCCAGAAGGTGGACCGTATCGTCACGGACGTCGAACACGTCCCGGAACGCGGCGAGCCGTTCGGCGAATGCGTGCCGGACCCATCCCACCCGCTGGCCGGCCACGACGAAGGGGCGGAAATTCGCCAGGTCGTAGCTGTTGCATTCGTTGATGCGGTCGAGGAACGACATCGGATGGCGCGGCGCGTCCGTCTGGTCTGAAATGAGCGGCTGCGTATATAACATGGCCATCATGCCCGGCGCTTCTCCTCCGTCACTCGATCCCATTCATCTCCTGCGCGCATCGGCCGAAGCGACACGGGCCGCAGACGCCCTGCTGGCGGCGGCGCGACGCGCCGTCAGGGCGCTCGTCGCGCCGGAAGGTGCCGTCGATCCCGCACTGCTGGAACGGCATCAGTTCGCCGCGCACGGCTTCGCCTGGATGGCGACGTACGTTGCGGCACTCGACGCCATGCGCGCCTGGGCCGAACGCCTCGAGGCCGCGGGCGGCCTTGCCGAGCGCGAGGCGCTGATCCTGGGCGCTGCGTTCGGCGAATACCTAGCGCAGCTTGCCGACGGCATCGTCATGAGTCAGGGCGAGATCTTCCGCCCGGCGACGCTCGGCATCGACGATGCGCTCGCCGCCTTCGCTGCCGACCGATCCGTCGCGACGCTGATCCGGACCGGAAACACCGACGCGGTGCGCGCCCGGATCGTCGAACTGATCGAGGCCGAGGACATCGGCGCCGCGGCGCTCGATGATCCGACGCTCGACCTGATCGGCGACCAGATTCGCCGCTTCGCGGCCGACCGCATCGCCCCTCATGCGCAGGACTGGCACCGGCAGGACGCGCTCATTCCGCTCGACGTGATCGAGGCGATGGCCGAACTCGGCGTCTTCGGCCTGACCGTGCCGGAGGAATACGGCGGGCACGGTCTGGGCAAGGTTGCGATGTGCGTCGTGACCGAGATCCTGTCGAAGGCCTCGCTCGGCGTCGGCTCGCTCGGTACCCGTTCCGAAATCGCCGCCGAACTGATCCGGCTCGGCGGGACGGAGGCGCAGAAGCGGCATTATCTGCCGCGCATCGCCGACGGCGCGTGCCTCCCGACCGCGGTGTTCACGGAGCCGGACACGGGATCGGATCTCGGTGCGATCCGCACCCGCGCGGTGCGCGACGGCGACGTCTACCGGATCACCGGGGCGAAGACCTGGATCACGCATGCCGCGCGCGCCGATCTGATGACGCTTCTCGCCCGCACCGATCCGTCGGAGCCCGGATACAAGGGCCTGTCGATGTTCCTGGCCGAAAAGCCGCGCGGGGATGACGCCAATCCGTTTCCGGCACCCGGCATGTCGGGCGGCGAAATCAGGGTACTCGGCTATCGCGGCATGAAGGAATACGAAATTGCCTTCGACGGCTTCGCGGTGCCGGCGTCCAATCTTCTGGGCGGTGTCGAGGGACAGGGCTTCCGCCAGTTGATGGCGACGTTCGAGTCGGCACGCATCCAGACCGCGGCCCGCGCGGTCGGCGTCGCCGAGAGCGCCTGCGCCCTGGCACTTGCCTACGCGCGCGAGCGCAAGCAGTTCGGCAAGCCGATCGTCGCCTTCCCGCGCGTGTACGGAAAGATCGCGTGGATGGCGGTGGAGACGAACATCGCGCGCCAGCTCACCTATGCCGCAGCCCGGGCCAAGGACGGCGACCGCCGCTGCGACATCGAGGCCGGCATGGCCAAGCTGCTCGCGGCGCGCGCGGCCTGGGCGGCGGCGGACAACGCCGTGCAGGTGCACGGCGGCAACGGCTATGCGGAGGAATATGCGGTCAGCCGCATCCTGGTCGACGCGCGCATCCTCAACATCTTCGAGGGCGCGGCCGAGATCCAGGCGCAGGTGATCGCGCGCGGGCTGTTGTCGGGACGGAACTGACGTCGTCGTTCGGCGTCCCCCCGCCAGCACCGCCCGGATCGGTACCCTCACGCGGACATTTCCGATGCGTCTCGCGGTTCGTCTCTTTCTCTGCCTCGTCTGGCTGCTCGTCCTCGCCGCACCGGGTGCAGCGCACGATGAACCGGACAGGCCGCTTCGCGATTTCGCGATCGCTCTTGGCCTGCGCGATGTCGATACGTTCGTCGAGACGGTCAAGAGCCTGCGCCGCGACGGGCGCCTGCCGGCGCGCTACATGACCAAGGCCGAGGCCGCGCGCGCCGGCTGGCGGCCGGGCGACGATCTGTGCCGCGTCGCGCCCGGCCGGGTAATCGGCGGCGACCGCTTCGGCAACCGCGAGCGCAAGCTGCCGGTAGCGAACGGACGCGTCTGGTACGAGGCCGATCTCGATTTCGCCTGCGGTCGTCGCGGGGCGCGGCGTCTGGTGTGGTCGAACGACCGCCTGATCTTCGTGACCGTGGATCACTACCGAACGTTCCACGAGGTGCCGGAATGAGACGGATCGTCCTCGACTCGACCGCCGACTCGCTCGACGCGGTGTACGACAGACTCGCAGCGGCGCTCGACCTGGGGCACGAATTCGGCCGCAACCTCGATGCGCTGTGGGACGTGCTGACGACCGACGTCGCCGGCCCCGTCGAGATCGTCTGGCTCGATCATCGCATCGCCGAACGGCAATTGGGCGCCGACTACGACCGGCTGCTCGATCTGTTCCGGGACGTGGAGCGCCAGCGCGCCGATTTCCGGCTGGTGCTGGCATAGCCCTGGGCTGGCACTGCCGACGGTTCCGGCCACGGCCCCGCCATCCGGGCCGTGCGGTGCACCCCCCGCTGGCCGTCCCCGACCGCGTTCTGTATGGTGGGGCGATGCAGATCCTGATCGACGTCCTACCGTATCTCATCGGCACGACCTTGCTTGCCGTCCTCGCCACGCTGTTCACGGGTGTCGTGGGCATGGCGAAGGGCGGCGAATTCAACCGCCGCTACGGCAATCGTCTGATGCGCCTTCGTGTCGGATTGCAGGCGCTGACGATCGCCCTGTTCCTGCTCTACGTGATGCTCGTCCGCTTGTGAGGTGCTGCCATGGTGCGACTGACCCGCATCTACACGCGTGCCGGCGACAAGGGCGAAACGTCGCTCGGCGACGGAACGCGCGTGCCCAAGCACAACCTCCGGGTTGCCGCCTACGGCACGGTCGACGAGGCCAATGCGGCGATCGGCGTCGCGCGTCTCCACACCGCCGGTACCGATGCCGACCCCATGCTCGCACGAATTCAGAACGACCTGTTCGATCTCGGCGCCGATCTTTGCCGGCCGGAATCGCCCACGACGAAACAGCCGGCGCTGCGCATCACGCAAGCGCAGGTCGATCGGCTGGAGCGCGAAATCGATGCGATGAACGCGCGGCTGAAACCGCTCGAGTCATTCGTCCTGCCCGGCGGCACGCCGGCCGCCGCCTATCTGCACCTCGCACGTACCGTGACGCGCCGCGCCGAACGGCTGATGACCGAGCTTGCAATGCGCGAGCCCATCAATCCATGCGCGATCGCGTATATCAACCGGCTGTCGGATCACCTGTTCGTGCTCGCGCGGCATCTCAACGGCGATGGTGCGGCCGACGTGCTGTGGCAGCCGGGACAGAACCGGTAATCTCGGCGACAAGGACGGGAGCGACGGCGTCCCGGAACGAACATCCCACGAGACGCACGGCGCGTTGACATGACCCTGCCACGGTCCTATTTTGCGCCTGCGAAGAAGAACCAGAAAAAGCAGGAAACGCTTTTTCCTCAAGAACCTAACGGAGCTCCATGAAGGTCCTGGTCGCCGTCAAGCGGGTGGTGGATTTCAACGTCAAGGTCCGCGTGAAGCCGGATGGCAGCGGCGTCGAGACGGCGAACGTCAAGATGTCGATGAATCCGTTCGACGAGATCGCCGTCGAGGAAGCCGTCCGCCTCAAGGAGCGCGGCGTGGCGAGCGAGATCGTCGCCGTGTCGATGGGGCCGACCCAGGCGCAGGAGACGATCCGCACCGCGCTGGCGATGGGTGCGGACCGCGGCATCCACGTGCTGACGGATGCCGAGCTGCAGCCGCTCGCCGTCGCCAAGTTGCTGAAGGCGATCGTCGCGAAGGAGAATCCGCGCCTGATCATCCTCGGCAAGCAGGCGATCGACGACGACTGCAACCAGACCGGCCAGATGCTGGCCGCCCTGCTCGGCTGGCCTCAGGGCACCTTCGCCTCGAAACTGGTCATCGCCGGCCCCGACGCGGAAACGCTCGACGTCACGCGCGAGATCGACGGCGGCCTCGAGACGCTGCAGCTTAAGCTGCCGGCCGTCATCACCACCGACCTCCGCCTCAACGAACCGCGCTACGCCAGCCTGCCGAACATCATGAAGGCGAAGAAGAAGCCGATCGAGCAGCTGACGCCCGAGGGGCTCGGCGTCGACGTCGCCCCGCGCCTCGTGACCCTCAAGGTCGAAGAGCCGCCGAAGCGCAAGGCGGGCGTGAAGGTCAAGGACGTCGCCGAACTGATCGACAAGCTCCAGAACGAAGCCAAGGTCATCTGACATGTCCGTCCTCGTCGTCGCCGAGCACGATAATTCCGGCCTCAAGGCCGCTACACTCAACACCATCGCAGCGGCCGCGAAGCTCGGCGCCGTCGAGGTGCTCGTCGCCGGACAGGGTTGCCGCGCCGCGGCCGAGGCGGCCGCGAAGGTGGACGGCGTCGCCAAGGTGTGGCTCGCCGACGATGCCGTCCTCGCCCATGGCCTTGCCGAGAATCTCGCCCCGGTCGTCGCGAAGCTGGCCGAGCGATACAGCCACGTGCTCGCCCCGGCGTCGACCTTCGGCAAGAACCTGATGCCGCGCGTGGCGGCACTCCTCGACGTCGCACAAGTGTCCGACATCGTCGCCATCGTCGACGCCGGCACGTTCGTACGGCCGATCTATGCCGGCAATGCGATGGCGACGGTGCAATCCAAGGACCGCATCAAGATCATTACCGTGCGCGCCACGGCGTTTCCCGCGGCCGCTGCGTCCGGCGGCAATGCCGGGATCGAGACCGTCGACGCCGCGGGCGACAGCGGGCTGTCGCGCTTCGTCGGCCAGGAGCTGTCACGCTCCGAGCGCCCCGAGCTGACCTCTGCCCGGATCATCGTCTCGGGCGGCCGCGGCATGGGGTCGGGCGAAAACTTCAAGACCTATCTGGAACCGCTCGCCGACAAGCTGGGGGCCGCCATCGGCGCCTCGCGCGCGGCAGTCGACGCCGGGTTCGTGCCCAACGACTATCAGGTCGGCCAGACCGGCAAGGTCGTGGCTCCCGATCTCTACATCGCCGTCGGCATCTCGGGCGCGATCCAGCATCTTGCCGGCATGAAGGACTCGAAGGTCATCGTCGCGATCAACAAGGACGAAGAGGCACCGATCTTCCAGGTCGCCGACTACGGACTGGTCGGCGACCTCTTCAAGATCGTGCCCGAACTGACCAACGCGCTTCCCGCGAAGCGCTGATCACGGACCGTCTTCGAAGAGGTTTCCACCATGAAGACCATCGGCATCATCGGCGCGGGGCAGATGGGCAACGGCATCGCCCATGTCTGCGCACTGTCGGGCTATGACGTGCGGCTGCTGGACGTCAACCCCGAGGCGCTGCCCAAGGCGCTCAACACGATTTCCGGCAACCTGGATCGTCAGGTCGCGCGCGGCAAGATCAAGGCCGAGGACAAGGAGAAGGCGCTCAAGCGCATCACGACCGGCACCGATTACGAGATGTTCCGCGACTGCGATCTCGTGATCGAGGCGGCGACCGAGAACGAAGCGATCAAGCGTGATGTCTTCAAGAAGCTCTGTCCGGTGCTGAAGCCCGAGGCGCTGATCGCGACGAACACGTCGTCGATCTCGATCACGCGCCTCGCCGCGGCCACCGACCGGCCGGCGAAGTTCATGGGCATGCACTTCATGAACCCGGTGCCGGTGATGCAGCTCGTCGAGCTCATCCGCGGCATCGCCACCAGCGAGGAAACGTTCCAGGCGATCAAGGAGCTGACGCTGAAGCTCGGCAAGACGCCGGCCGTCGCCGAGGACTTCCCGGCCTTCATCGTCAACCGCATCCTGCTGCCGATGATCAACGAGGCGGTCTACACGCTCTACGAAGGCGTGGGGAACGTCGAATCGATCGACACGGCGATGCGGCTTGGCGCCAACCACCCGATGGGGCCGCTTGAGCTCGCCGACTTCATCGGGCTCGATACGTGCCTTGCCGTCATGCATGTGCTGTACGAGGGTCTCGCCGACTCCAAGTACCGCCCGTGCCCGCTCCTGGTGAAATACGTCGAGGCAGGCTGGCTCGGCCGCAAGACCAAGCGCGGCTTCTACGATTATTCGGGCGAAAAGCCGGTCCCGACCCGGTAGCGGCGATTTTGAATTCGTCAGGAACGCGAAGGCCGCCACAGGCGGTGCGCCCGGCGCACTGCGCGCCGGGCTCCGTTTTTTTGGTGTCCTTGACGGTTCGATCCGTGTCGGCAATCGACCGTCGGCGGGTTCAGCCAGCCGGCGCCATGTAGTGGCGGATCAGCGCCTCGGCTGCCGGTGAATCCCACGCCGCAGCGCCTTCGAGGCGGCCGACCTCGCGGCCCTGCGCGTCGATCAGAATCGTGGTTGGCAGGCCGCGCACGCCGAAGGCCCGCATCGTTTCGTTCGAGCGATCGAGATAGATCGGAAGCCCGTCGAGACTGAGCTTGGCGAGAAACGGTTCGACGACGTTACGGCCCTGACGGTCGACGGAAACGGCGGCAACCGTGAATCCCGGCCCGCCCAGGCGGGCATGCAGGCGCTCGAGCGCCGGCATCTCCTCGACGCACGGCGCGCACCATGTCGCCCAGTAATTGAGCAGCACCACGCGCCCGGCGAAGTCGGCAAGCGTGCGTTCGGTGCCGTCGAGGTCGGTGAATTTGATCGCCGGGGCCGGCTTCGGCGTCGCCTGCGGCGTGAATTCGGCAATCTGCCCGCGAAAGGCCGGTGGAGCGTCGCCGGCAGACGGGGCCAGCATGCCGGTGCCAAAACCGACGGCGACGAGAATCGCCGCGCCGACGAAACCGCCCAGGAGGACGCGTCGCCGAAACAGGCGTCTCATGCGCCCGCCCCCGCCGCCCGGGCCGGTTTCGCCGACCCCCGCATATTCCCAGTCGGTTTCCGCATCAGACTTCACCCTTTGCTTGTCGAAAGGCAAGCTGGCTCTCTATAACGGCGGTGCCCTAGCCCAGGTCAGGTAATGCCCCGCAACACCAAGCGCAACGCCAATCGCAATACCAAGGCGAACGCCCTGTGGGGCGGACGTTTTGCCGCAGGTCCGGCCGCCGTCATGGCCGAGATCAACGCGTCCATCGACGTCGACCGGCGCCTCTATGCCGAGGACATCGCCGGGTCGAAGGCGCATGCCGCCATGCTGGTCAAGCAAGGCATTCTGTCGGCGGCGGACGGCGCCCGGATCCAGCGGGGCCTCGACCGCATTCTGGCCGAAATCGAATCCGGCAAGTTCCGGTTCAAGACCGCGCTCGAGGACATCCACATGAACATCGAGGCGCGGCTCGCCGAACTGATCGGGCCGGCGGCCGGCCGCCTCCATACGGCGCGCTCGCGCAACGACCAGGTGGCGACGGATTTCCGTCTGTGGGTGCGCAAGACCATCGACGCGCTCGACGAACAGATGCGGACGCTGCAGCGCGCGCTGCTCGACAAGGCGGAAGCCCACGCGGCCACCGTGATGCCGGGCTTCACCCACCTGCAGCCGGCGCAGCCGGTGACGTTCGGGCATCATCTGCTGGCCTATGTCGAGATGATCGGCCGCGACCGCGGCCGGCTTGCCGACTGCCGCCGGAGGCTGAACGAATGCCCGCTCGGCAGCGCAGCACTGGCCGGCACGTCGTTCCCGATCGACCGCACGGCGACGGCGAAGGCGCTCGGCTTCGACCGGCCGACGGCCAATTCGCTCGATGCCGTCTCCGATCGCGACTTCGCGCTCGAGTTCCTGTCGGCTGCGACCATCGCGGGCGTACATCTGTCGCGTCTCGCCGAAGAGCTGGTGCTGTGGACGACCCCGCAGTTCGGTTTCGTGCGCCTGTCGGATGCGTTCACCACCGGCAGCTCGATCATGCCGCAGAAGCGCAACCCCGACGCCGCCGAGCTGATCCGCGCCAAGACCGGCGTGCTTCTCGGCGCATTCGTCGGTCTCACGACCGTGATGAAGGGCCTGCCGCTCGCCTATTCGAAGGACATGCAGGAGGACAAGGCCAAGGTGTTCGAGGCGGCCGATGCGCTGGCGCTGGCGCTGGCCGCGATGGCCGGCATGATCGACGACATGACGGTCGACGAGGACGCCATGCGGCGCGCCGCCGGGGCCGGATACACGACCGCGACCGATCTCGCCGACTGGCTCGTGCGCGAAGCAGGTCTCCCGTTCCGCGAGGCCCATCACGTCACCGGCCGCATCGTCCGCCTTGCCGAAGAGAAAAACGTCGCGCTCGAGGAACTGTCGCTCGAGGACATGCGCCGCATCGACCGCCGGATCACCAAGGCCGTATTCTCGGTCCTCGGCGTCGACAAATCGGTCGCCAGCCGTACGAGTTTCGGCGGGACGGCCCCGATCAACGTCGCCCGCGCCGTCAAGGCGGCGCGCAAGAGGTATCTATGACCCGCCGCGCGCTGCTCGCGGCCCTGTTTGCCGCGTTCGGGCTGTCGCTCGGCGCCTGCGGCCGGCGGGGATCGCCGACGCCGCCCGAGGATGCCGATCCGAAGGTGCCACGGCGCTATCCGATCCGCTGATACGTAAGGACAATCATGAACGACTTCGCCTATCGCGACGGCATCCTCCACGTCGAGGATGTTTCGCTCGCGACCATCGCGGAACGGGTCGGCACGCCCGCCTACGTGTACTCGGCGACCACACTCGAGCACCGCTTCAAGGCCTTCGCCGCGGCCTTCGGCGGCATGCCGGCAACGATCTGCTACGCCGTCAAGGCGAACTCCAATCAGGCGGTGATCGCCACCTTTGCCCGGCTCGGCGCCGGCGCCGACGTCGTGTCGGAAGGCGAGCTCAGGCGCGCGCTCGCGGCAGGCGTGCCGGCGGACAGGATCGTCTTCGCCGGCGTCGGCAAGACCGCGCGCGAGATGGCGGCGGCACTCGATGCCGGCATTCTTCAGTTCAACGTCGAGTCCGAGCCGGAGCTGAGGCTTCTGTCCGAGGTCGCGGCGGGACGGGGCGTGCGCGCGCCCGTGGCCCTGCGCATCAATCCCGACGTCGATGCACGCACGCATGCGAAGATCACGACGGGCAAGACCGAGAACAAGTTCGGCATCGAAATCGCGCGCGCCCTCGACGTCGCCCGGCTGGCGGCCAGCCTGCCCGGCATCGCGCTGCAGGGCCTTGCCGTCCATATCGGCTCGCAGCTGACCTCGGTCGAGCCGTATCGCGCCGCCTTCGCGCGGCTGGCAGAACTCGCCCGTACGCTGCGCGCGCACGGCCTTCCCGTGCGCCGGCTCGACTTCGGCGGCGGGCTTGGCGTCGTCTATAAGGACGAGACGCCGCCGGATCTGGGCGCCTACGCCCAAGCGGTTCGCGATGCCGTGGGCGGGCTCGACGTCGACATCGTGCTCGAGCCGGGGCGTTACCTCGTTGCCGACGCCGGCGTGCTGCTTGCGCGCGTGGTGTATGTGAAGGACGGCGTGTCCAAGCGCTTCGTAATCGTCGATGCCGGCATGAACGATCTGATCCGGCCGACGCTCTACGAGGCGTGGATGTCGATACGCCCGGTCGTGGCGCCGGCGCCCGATGCCCCGCTTGCGCCCGTGGATGTCGTCGGACCGATCTGCGAGACCGGCGATTACCTGGCGCTCGGCCGCGCCCTGCCCCCGCTCGCCGCGGGCGATCTGATCGTGGTCGGATCGGCCGGCGCCTACGGCGCCGTGATGTCGTCGGCCTACAACACGCGGCCGCTCGTGCCCGAAATCCTGGTCAAAGGCGATCAGATCGCCACCATCCGGCCGCGCCAGACGATCGAGGCCCTGATCGCCGCCGACCGCCTGCCGCCCTGGCTGGAACTCACGAAAGTCTAGCGCCGTTTCCTCGGCCGTAAGCGTCGGGGTGGACCGCCGGACCGGACACTGGCAGACTGTTTATAGGCGCCTGGCGCCGAGGGGCGAAGGGAAGCGTTGGCTCGGACGGTTTCCACCCCCGCCTCATGAAGATGAGTTTGAAATCAACAAGAGCGAGCGTGAGCGAGTCCGTCTTGGCCGGGCCCACCGAGGCCGGCCACGGCACGCGAGGTGATTTTGAGAGAGACTGAGGCGCACGACTCGGCGTCGCATGGAGCGATCGACGGGCTGCTTCGGCGGCGGCTGTTGTTCGCCCGTGCCGCGCTGGCGTGGGAGGCGCTGTGGCCTGCCCTGTGGCCCAGCGTCGCCATAGTCGGATGGTTCGGGGTCATCGCCCTGTTCGATCTCCTGCCTCTATTGCCCGGCTGGCTGCATACTGCCGTGCTGGCCACCTTTGCCGCCGGGCTGGTGTGGAGCCTGTACCGGGCGCGCCATGCCTTCCGCATTCCGGACGAAAACCGCGCGCGCCGGCGCCTCGAACTCGCGAGCGGCATGTCCCATCGTCCGCTCACGACGTTGAGCGACGGGCTTGCCGGTGGCCGGTACGACCGGATGGCCGAAGCGCTGTGGCAGGCGCATCTCGCGCGCGTGCGCCGGACGCTCAAGACGCTGCGCGCCGGCTGGCCGGCGCCGGGCTTGCCAAAACGTGATCCGTGGGCGCTGCGCGCCCTCCTTCTTCTGGTTCTCGTCGTCGGTGTCAGTATCGCCGGCAACGATGCGGGCGCGCGGCTGGAACGGGCACTCCGCCCCGGTGCCGCGGTGGCGACCGTACCGCCGGGTCTGCTCGACCTCTGGATCACGCCACCCGAATATACGGGTCTGCCCCCGCTCCTGCCGCGCAACGAGCCGGGCGTCCCGGCCGAAACCGAAATCGTCGTCCCCAGCGGCAGCAGGCTCCTCGCCCAGGTCTCTGGCGGCCGCGGCGTGCCCAAGCTCGTCATCGACGACAAGCGGATCGACTTCACGGCCGTCGACAACAAGGCCTATCGCCTGGCCGACACGATCGACCAGGGCACGCGCCTCGCCGTCGAGCAGAACGGCAAGCTGCTCGGAAGCTGGACGATGCGGGTCGTGCCCGACAAGCCGCCGCACGTGGAGTTCGCGAGCGCGCCGGCACGGACGCAACGCGCCGCGCTGCGCCTCGAATACGCAGCGACCGACGATTATGGCCTCACCAGCGTCGCCGCCGTGATCCGACGGGCCGAACTGCCCGACGGTGTGGCCGCCGATCCGGTCGAACTGCCGTTGCCGCTCGCCGGCCAGCGCCTCAAGGAAGCCAAGGGACAGAGTTTCCATGACCTGACAGCGCACCCGTGGGCCGGGCTTCCGGTCGTCGTCCAGCTCAAGGCCACCGATGCCGCCGGGCTGACCGGCATGTCGGACGAGGTCCGCATGGTGCTGCCGGAGCGCGTCTTCCAGCACCCGGTCGCACGCGCCATCATCGAACAGCGCAAGACCCTCGTCGCCGATCCCGCGCAACGCGCGACGGTGAGCCGGGCGCTGACGGCGATCGCATCGGTTCCGGCCCAGTATCACGATGACGTCGTCGTATTCCTTGCGCTGCGGATGGCGTCGATCCGTCTTCTGCGCGACGAGTCCGCGGCGGCGACCGACGCCGTTCAGGCCCTGCTGTGGGACACGGCGCTGCGCATCGAGGACGGACGGCTGTCGCTGGTCGCGCGCGAGCTTCGCGAACTGCAGGAAAAGCTGCAGCAGGCGATGGCGAACAACGCGCCGGATTCGGAAATCGAACGGCTGATGCAGGAGCTGCAGCAGGCGATCGACCGGTATCTCCAGGCCATGCTGGAGAACGCCCAGCGCAATCCGAACGCGATGCAGAATCAGCCCGTCGACCGCAACGCCATGCGGATCGAGCGGCGCGATCTGCAGCGCATGTTGGACCAGGCGCGCCAGCTGGCGCGGACCGGCGCGCGGGACGCCGCGCGCGAGCTTCTCGCCCAGCTCCAGCAGATGCTCGAGAACCTGCGCGTCGGCCAGGACATGGCGGGCCAGCAGCCCGGCGGCTCGGAGGCGCAGCAGATGTTGCGCGGCCTGCAGGACCTGATGCAGCGCCAGCAGAACCTCACCGACCGCACGTTCCGCCGGACGCAGCAGGGGCGCCCCGGTCAGCGCGGCATGCCCCAGCCGGGCCAGCGCGGCATGCCGGGTCAGCAGGGCCAGGAGCTGGGCGAAGGCGACATGACGAACGACGGCGCCGAACAGGAAGCGCTACGCCGCATGCTGGGCGACATCATGCGCGGCATGGCCGAACAGATGGGCGACGTGCCCGGCAGCTTCAGCCGCGCCGAGCGCGCCATGCGCGACGCGGTCGATGCACTCGGCCGCAATGCGCCGGGACAGGCGCTGCGGCCGCAGATGGAGGCGATGGAGCAGCTTCGGGCCGGCGCGCGCGAGATGATGCAGCAGATGATGCAGCAGATGGGGCAGGGACAAGGCAACGGCGAAGCCCCCGAAGCCGATCCATACATGACCCAGAACCGCGACCCCGCCGGCCGGCCGCTCAATGGTCTGGGCGGGCTCGACGGCCGCGACGTGCAGATTCCCGAGGAGGCCGACGTCCAGCGTTCGCGTGAGATCCTGGACGAGCTGCTGCGCCGCGCCGGCGAGCGCTTCCGCCCGGCCATCGAACGCGAATACATCGACCGTCTGCTGAAACGGTTCTAGCCGCCGCCAAACAACGCCGCTGCTGACCGCCCTTCCGCCCGGCCGATGCGTGGGGGCGTTGCGCTTCAGTCCTGCTTTGCCTGCACGATCGAACGACGGATCTGGCGCGCGCGCGCGAACACGCGCTGCAACGTCTCGCCGTCGCCGAAGCGGATCGCCTTCTGCAGCAGGGCGATATCCTCGTAGAGGCGTCCGAGCATCTCCAGCACCGCCTCGCGATTGGTCAGGAATATGTCGCGCCACATGATCGGATCGGACGCGGCGACGCGGGTGAAGTCGCGGAATCCGCTCGCGGCGAATTTCACGACCTCGGCCTTCATATGGGCCTCGAGATCGCTCACCGTGTTGACGATCGTGTAGGCGATCAGATGCGGCACGTGGCTGGTGATCGCCAGCACCCGATCGTGATGCTGCGCATCCATCGTCACGATCTGCATGCCGGCGCGCTGCCACAGACCGGCGACGCGGTCGACGGCGGCGGGCGATGCCCCGGCCGGCGGCGTCAGGATGCACCAACGCCCCTTGAAAAGGTCGGCAAAACCGGCCTCGGGCCCGGAGTTCTCGGTCCCCGCGACCGGATGGCCCGGCACGAAATGCACGCCCTTGCGCAGCTTCGCGCCGAGATCGGTGAGCGCCACCTGCTTGACCGAGCCGACGTCCGAGAGAATCGACCCCTTCTTCATGCGGGGACCGATCGCCGCACCGATCGCGGCATAGGTCGAGACCGGCGTGCAGACAACGACGAGATCGGCGCCGGCGACCGCCGTCGCCGCGTCGGCCACGACGTCGTCGGCGAGAGCGAGTTCCTTCACCTTGGCCCGGACGCCGGCGTCGATGTCGCAGGCGACGACATGGCGGGCGATGTGCTCACGCCGGATGACGCGCGCGAGCGACGAGCCGATCAGGCCGAGTCCGATCAGGGTGACACGGTCGAACAGCGGACCGGCGCGACGGGACTTCTTCATGCCATGAACTCGGCAAGCGCCGCCACCACGGCGCGCATCTCGTCCTCGGTTCCGATCGTGATGCGTAGATGATCGGAAAGACCGTAATTCGCCAGCGCGCGCGGGATGATGCCGCGCGCATTGAGATGCGCATTGGCGGCCGTCGCCGTCTTTGGTCCCGTCTTCGGGAACTCGACCAACACGAAGTTGCCGACGCTGGGCACGACCTTGAGCCCCAGTGCCGTCAGCTGCTGCGTCAGCCACGGCAGCCAGACATCGTTGTGCGCCCGGCTGCGGTCCATGAACGCGAGATCCTCGAGCGCGGCGATCCCGGCCGCCTGCGCCGGCGCCGACACGTTGAACGGCCCGCGCACCCGGTTGAGCACGTCCGCCACCGCCGGCGGACAATACGCCCAACCGAGGCGCATGCCGCCCAGCGCGAAAATCTTCGAGAAGGTGCGGGTCATGACGACGTTGTCACTGGCGTCGACGAGCTCGACCCCCGCCGAATAGTCGTTGCGCGAGACGTATTCCGCATACGCCGCATCGATCACGAGCAGGACGTGCGGCGGCAGACCGTCGCGCAGCCGCCGCAGCTCCGCGGCGGTCAGAAACGTGCCGGTCGGGTTGTTCGGATTGGCGATGAAGCAGATCTTCGTCCGTTCATTGGACCGCGCGATCAGCGCGTCGACGTCGGCCCGGTAGTCCTTCTCCGGCGCCTGGACCGGCGTGGCGCCGGCCGCATGGGCGGCGATCGGGTACATGATGAAGCCGTACTGGCTGTAGAGCACCTCGTCGCCGGGCCCGGCATAGGCCTTGGTCAGCAGCGCGATGATCTCGTCGGAGCCGGCGCCGCAGACGATGCGTTCCGGATCGAGGCCGAAACGCTTGCCGATCGCCACGCGCAGTTCCGATGCGCTGCCGTCCGGATAGCGATGGATGTTCTCCGCGGCGCGCCGATACGCCTCGATGGCCCGCGGGCTCGGGCCCAGCGCGCCTTCGTTCGAGGACAGCTTGATGGGCTTGGTCTGCCCCGGCAGGGCGGACTTGCCACCGACATACGGTTCGATCGAGAGAATTCCAGGACGTGGTGTGGGCGACATACGCTGTCTCGGGCTTTTCGGGGAGCCGCCAATTTAGGTCACTCGGCCGCCGACCGCCACCTTCGCTTGCCGTCGTGGCGACGCGAATCGCGCAGGACGGGCGCCGCACGTTCCCGGCGAGCGGCGGCAACGGCGAAACGGCCTCGATTCGCCGCTAGCGATATCGGTCCCGCCTGCCAAAATCAAAGCAAATACGCCCGCGTACAGCGCCGTGCCATGGGCCGGCGCGGGCAGGCTTCGACACGGCTTGAATCGCAGGGCACAGTGATGCAATTTTTCGCGCCCCCTCGCCCGCAGCAGACGACCCCGCGGGCTGCCGGGCCGTTGAAGCGGGGAGCTGCCGCTAGAGCGATGACGCCGCACGTTTCCAATAAACCGACCACGACGATGCCGTTCGGACGCGTCGTCGAGCTGCCCGGGCATCGGCTCGATGTACCGGCGACGGAGCCGCTGCGGCTCGACTGCGGCATCGACTTCGCCCCGTTCACGATCGCCTACCAGACCTACGGCCGTCTCAATGCCGACAAGTCCAATGCGATCCTCGTCTGCCATGCCCTGACCGGGGACCAGTTCGTCGCCGAGCCGCATCCGATCACCGGCAAGCCGGGCTGGTGGGAGCACATGGTCGGCCCCGGCCGCGTGCTGGACACCGACCGCTTCTTCATCATCTGCATCAACGTGCTCGGCGGCTGCATGGGGACGACCGGCCCCAAGGAGATCAACCCCGCGACCGGCAAGCCGTGGGGCCTGAAATTTCCCGTCATCACCATCGCCGACATGGTGCGGGCGCAGGTGCGGGTCATCGATCACCTGGGCATCGATCAGCTTTTCTGCGTGATCGGCGGCTCGATGGGCGGCATGCAGGTCCTGCAATGGGCCGCGGCCTATCCCGAGCGCGTGTTCAGCGCCGTCCCCATCGCGACCGCGGCGCGCCATTCGGCCCAGAACATCGCGTTCCACGAGGTCGGCCGGCAGGCGATCATCGCCGATCCCGACTGGTGCGGCGGCGACTATCTCGAGCGCGGGGTACGGCCGCACCGCGGCCTCGCCGTCGCGCGCATGGCGGCGCACATCACCTATCTGTCCGAGGCGGCGCTGCACCGCAAGTTCGGCCGCGCGCTGCAGGACCGCGAGGCGCTGTCCTACGGCTTCGACGCCGACTTCCAGGTCGAAAGCTATCTGCGCCACCAGGGCTCGACCTTCGTCGAGCGTTTCGATGCCAACTCCTACCTCTACATTACGCGCGCCATGGACTATTTCGACCTCGCCCGCGACTATGGCGGCGTGCTGGCGAATGCGTTCCGCGGCACGAAGACCCGATTCTGCATCGTCTCGTTCACCAGCGACTGGCTGTTCCCGACCGCGGAAAGCCGCGCGCTGGTGCACGCACTCAACGCCGTGGCCGCCAATGTCAGCTTCGTCGAGATCGAGACCGACAAGGGACACGATGCCTTCCTTCTCGACGAGCCGGAGTTCTTCGCGACGCTGGCCGGATTCCTGAACGGCGCGGCCGAGCACCGCTGGAACGGCACGCGGCGATGAACACCCCCTTCGCTCCGAACGGCAAGCGGCCGCGGGCCTCCATCCGCGTCGACCTGCAGATCATCGCCGACATGGTGACACCCGGCGCGCGCGTGCTCGACGTCGGCTGCGGCGACGGCGCGCTCCTCGACTATCTCGTGCACTTCAAGCAGGTCGATGGCCGCGGCATCGAAATCTCGCAGGAAGGCGTCAATGCCTGCGTGGCGCAGGGTCTGTCGGTGATACAGGGCGACGCCGAGACCGACCTCAAGGACTATCCGTCCGACGCGTTCGACTTCGTCATCCTGTCGCAGACGCTGCAGGCGATGTACGACCCCAAGACGGTGCTGGGCGAACTCGTGCGCATCGGCCGGCGCGCGATCGTGTCCTTTCCCAATTTCGGCGTCTGGCACGTGCGCCTCAAGCTGCTCGTCTACGGCAAGATGCCGGTCACGGACTCCTACGACACGGCGTGGTACGAGACGCCGAACATCCACCTGTGCACGATCTCTGATTTCGTCGAGCTCTGCGACGATCTCGACATCGTCATCGAGCAGGGCATGGTGCTCGATGCCAAGGGCCGGCCGCGCTCGCTGCGTGCACCGGGAACGCTCGCCAACCTCTTGGGCGAACAGGGCCTGTTCCTGCTGCGCCGCCGGACGTGATCGGCCTTTACGGTACGCGGCGCCGCGTCGGCCCGCGATGGGCGGCGGGCTGCGGCAGCGCCGCATAGGACGGCCGCCGCCGCGTTGTCGTGCGCACCGTGGTCGGCGCGTAGAGCTGCTTGCCGGCCTCGACCAGGACGACGCCGGCAAAGCGTTCGAACCACCGCTCGCCGATGCGCTCCCAGGCGCCGGCCGAGGTCAGGTAGAGCCGCGAATAGACCGGGGGCACGAACAGGGCGCTGCGCGTGGCAAGCGGCGTGAACAGATTGTCCCGCAGCAGGCGCGAAAGCTGCGCCGCCGTATACGGCAGGCCGTGGCCGAACGGCGTGCTCTCGACCCGTGCCCAGATTCCCCGTCGGTTGGGCACGACGACGATCAGCCGTCCGCTGGCATCGAGCACCCGCCAGATCTCGCGGAGAAAGGGTCGCAACTGCTCCGTATGCTCGAGGGCGTGAACCAGCAGCACGCGGTCGATCGACAGATCGGGCAGCGGCAGGTCCGTCTCTTCGACCAGAGTCGTCGCGTTCGGCCCGTCGTGCGGCCAATGCAGAACGCCCTGCGGCGCCGGCATCATGCTGATGACACGCTCCGCCTCGGTCATGAACGGACGCAGGAAGGGCGTCGCATAGCCAAGTCCGAGGACCCGCTGCCCCTTGAGATCGGGCCACATTTCCCGCAGCCGGCGACGAATCATGCGCCGCGCCACCTGCCCCAAGGGCGAGGCGTAGAAATCCCGCAGATCGATGACGTCCGACCACATGTCGTCTGACGTTCCTGCCTGTCGCCCGATCGAGACCCGCCCGGCCGGGCTCTCGGGAAGCCTGCCGGGCGAGGTCCGAGAGCAAGCATAGCACGGGCGGCCGTCGTGCCGGCCATGGCCAAGCTTGCCTGTCCCCGCCTTGGCAGGCTGGTATCGCTGGTCTAAATCTAGGTGCCCGAACAACTCGTCCGAGAGATGAGCGATCAAGTCTGCCGCAACGCGCGGGCCAACGGCGAGGTGACCCGCGGCAGACGGATGTCGCTGTAATCAGGATTCGCGCCCATGCCTCTCCAGATCGAGCACGTGCTTTGCCTGAACGACAACTACGTCTGGCTGCTCCGCGAGCCGGCGAGCGGCGCCGTGGCGGCGGTCGACCCGTCGGAAGCAGGACCGGTTCGCCGGCGGCTGGACGAGCTGGGCTGGCGCCTCACCCACATTCTCAATACCCATCACCATGGGGATCACACCGGCGGCAACCTCGAACTCAAGCAGATGACCGGTTGCACGATCGTGGGGCCCCGCGCCGACCGCGAGCGCATCCCCGGCATCGACGTCGCCGTCGGCGAAGGCGAGACCTACCGGTTCGGCAACGAAAGCGCGCATGTCTTCGACGTTCCCGGCCACACGCGCGGCCACATCGCCTTCTGGTTTCCGGATTCGGACGCGCTGTTCTGCGGCGACACGCTCTTTGCGATCGGCTGCGGCCGGTTGTTCGAAGGAACGCCGTCGCAGATGTGGAACTCGCTCACGAAGCTGCGCGGTCTGCCGCCCACGACGCGGGTCTATTGCGCCCACGAATATACGCAGTCGAACGCCCGCTTCGCGCTGGCGATCGACCCCGACAACGCCGCCTTGAAGACGCGGGCCGCCCGCGTCGACGCGCTGCGGGCCAAGGGATTGCCGACCGTGCCGGCGACGCTCGCCGAGGAATGCCGGACCAATCCCTTCCTGCGCGCGGACGATGCCGACTTCGCCAGGCGGCTCGGGCTCGACCCGCGGGATCCGGTCGCGGTTTTCGCCGAGATCCGCGCCCGCAAGGACAAGTTCTGATCCGACTCAATCGATCATGGGGGAAATGCCGCGATGAAGCTGTTCTATTCGCCGGCCTCGCCGTTCGTTCGCAAAGTCACCGTCACGGCGCACGAGACCGGGCTGTTCGACCGGATCGAGCCGGTTCCGACGACGGTCGCCCCGGTCCAGCCGAACCCGGAGCTGGCCAGGCAGAACCCGCTGATGAAGCTTCCCACCCTCGTGACCGACGACGGCGACGTGCTCTACGAGTCGAGCCTCATCTGCCAGTATCTCGACTCGCTGCATGCCGGCCGCAAGCTGGTGCCGGAATCGGGCCCGGCGCGCTGGGCCGTGCTGCGGCTCGAAGCGCTGGGCGACGGCATAACCGATGCCGGCGTCCTGCTGCGATATGAGGAGCTGTACCGCAAGCCCGAGCAGCGCAGCCAGGCGTGGATCGACGGCCAGTTCGCCAAGTTGCGGAACGGTCTCGACACGCTCGAAGCCAACGTCGAGTGGCTTTCGGGCGACCTCAATCTCGGCCAGATCGCGGTCGCCTGCGCCATCGGCTGGCTCGAATTCCGCAAGCCGGCCGGGGACATCCGCAAAGGCCGGCCCCGACTCTTCGACTGGTATGACGCGTTCGTCCAGCGTCCGTCGATGGTCGCCACACAGCCGAAGGCATGAACGCCGCCGACATCATCCGGGCGCTGGACCTGCAGCCCCATCCCGAAGGCGGCCACTATCGCGAGACGTTTCGCGACCGGCCGCCGTCGGGCGGTCGCGGCGCGATGACCGCGATCTACTATCTTCTCCGGGCCGGCGAAGTGTCCGCTTGGCATCGCGTCGACGCGGCCGAGATCTGGCACTACTACGCCGGAGCGCCGCTTCTCCTCACGCTGTCCCCGGATGGGCGCGACACCACATCGGCACGTCTCGGCCCCGATATCGGTGCCGGCGAGCGGCCGCAGATTCTGGTGCCGCCCGGCTGCTGGCAGACGGCGCGCAGCCTCGGCGATTGGACTCTCGTCGGCTGTACCGTCGGACCGGCGTTCGAGTTTTCCGGCTTCGAGCTCGCCCCGCCTGGCTGGCAACCGGGCTGATGCGGCGGGACGTCCCTGCCGACACAGGAGGCGGCTTCGTCTTCCGGATCCCGCGAATTCCTCACGCGCCGTCGGCGGCGCGCAGTTTCGGCCGGCGGTCCCAGAGTTCGCGCGACGCCAGCACGGCACCGCCGACGATGAGCAGGCAGGCAAGGCCGAGCCGCAGGCTGGGTTCGGCCCGTCCGAACGCGATGAGCAGGAACGTCGAGAGCAGCGGCGTCATATAGGACAGCGCGCCGAGCGACTTGATGTCGCCGCGCTTGACGCCGAAATCCCACAGATAGAACGCAGCGCCAACCGGCCCGAGGCCGAGGCCGAATGCTGCGAGCCATTCGCTGCCCGTCGGGACGTACGTATCCTCGAAGGCAAGGTGGGCAAGAAGCGCCAACAGCGCCGTGGCGCCGCAGAATCCGCCGACGGCATCGGTCGGCACCGCGCGCAGGCGGCGCGACAGGACCGAGTAGGACGACCACGCGAGGGCCGCGCCGAACGCCGCGAGATATCCGGCCAGATATTCGCTGCGAATGCCGCTCATCCCGCCGCCGATGAGGAGCGCGCAGCCCGCAAGCCCTGCGGCCGTCCCGGCAAGATGCCACCAGCGCAGCCTCTCGCCCGGCAGCAGGCCGGAGAAGACGACGATGAGCAGCGGCCAGAGATAGTTGATGAGATTGGCTTCGACCGGCGGCGCCCAGGCCAGCGCCGCGAAATAGCAGACGTGATACCCGAACAGCCCGCCGACGCCGACCGCCCAGACATGCGCCGGCAAGGCAAGATGACGGCCGATCCGTTCACCCCTCAGCACCCATTTCGCCAGGGCGAGCGCGAACGCAAGCGCGAAGGCCATTGCCGTCATCTGAAACGGCGGGATCGGACCCGCCAACGTGGTGAAGAGGGCGAGCGAAGCCCAAAGCAGGATCGCCCCGAACCCGACCAACGTCGCGCCGACCGTGGAATGCCCCGTTTGCATGCTCAATTCCTGGAAAACTCCTAAGCAAGCGTATCGTCCGGCCGTGCGATCGCCGGCAGAGGTATCTGGGTAGTTAAGCCGGGTTTAAGGAATACCGCGCAAGTTAGGAGGACAAAACAAGAGGAGGCCCCGGAGCATTCCAACGATGCGCGCAGACTTCCTTTCGTCCAATGCCGGCCGGGGCTTCGTGGTCTTCCTCGCGTTCTGCGCGCTGCTCGCCGTTGCGGCCGGGTTCGGCTTCTATCAGTCGAGCGTGCATGCGTTCAAGGTCAACAAGACCGAAGAAGAACTGACGGTGCTTCGGCTCGTGAACGCGTTCGTCAGCACGTATTCAGACATCCGCGGCGCCGCATTGAGCGAGGATGCCCCCATCCCCGCCTCGTTCCGGGTCCATGCGATCGCGAACTTCAATGCCGCCGCGGGCGGCACCGACGTGCTGCGCCTCGACTGGATCGGCGTGCCCGGCAAGGAAATCCGGACGGCGCCGCGCGACGCCCAGCTCGCCCGTACCATCCTCGACCTTGCCGCGCAGCCGTCGCCGCAGCCCGTATCCGCCTTCGTGACCGTCGATGGGCAGACGGTACTGCGGACCGTCTACCCCTCCCTCGCGGCGCAGAGCTGCGTCGACTGTCACAACGCCGTCCAGAACGGCCGCCATGGCTGGAAGCTGAACGATCTGATAGGGGCGTTCGCGCTCGAGGTTCCGGCGGATGCGTTCCTCGCCAGCGCGCGCGAGAAGGCGATCCTGGCCGGGCTCGGGCTGTTCGTGGCGAGCGCGCTCATCGGCCTTTACGTCTTCGTTCTGCAGTATCGGAACGAACGGACCGCGGCCACGATCATCGCCGAACTGCGGCAACGCGAGCAGGAGCTGTCCAACGCGAAGACGGCGGCCGAGAGCGCGAACCGCGCCAAGTCCGAGTTCCTGGCGCTGATGAGCCACGAGCTGCGCACGCCGCTCAATGCGATCAACGGCTTTTCCGAGATCATCCGCAATCAGGTCTTCGGCCCGGTGGCGGAGCGCTATCGCAGCTATGCGGCCGATATCCACGAGAGCGGCCAGCATCTGTTGCGGATCATCAACGACATCCTCGACCTGTCGAAGGCCGAAGCTGGCAGCATGGACCTCGTCGTCGAGACCGTCGACGTCGCCGACGTGATCGACCGTTGTACGCGACTGGTCCGCGAGCGCGCCAATGCCGCGCGGCTGTCGCTTTATACCAGCATCGAACCGGGCCTCCGCATCAACGTCGACGAGCTCAAGTTCAAGCAGATCGTCATCAACATCCTGACCAATGCCATCAAGTTCACGCCGCCCGGCGGCCGTATCGACATCATCTGCCGCGTCGATCCGCGCGACAGGCGGTTCGAGCTGCGCATCACCGACACGGGGATCGGGATGGCACCCGAAGACATTCCGATCGCGCTGTCGCCGTTCCAACAGGTCGACAGCCGCCTCAGCCGGAAATACGGCGGCACCGGACTCGGCCTGCCGCTAAGTAAGGCCCTCGTCGAACTGCACGGCGGTCAGCTCGAGATTGCGAGCAGACCGGCGATGGGTACGACCGTGACGGTCTGGCTCGGCGCCGACCGGGTGGTACGTCCGGCCGCCGTAGCCGACCCGCCCGCACTGGCCTCGTAGAGTCCGATGGCGCCGTCCCGCCGATCCGGAACACGGCCTGGAGCACGGCGCGTTGCCGTGGCGGCCGAAATCAGTACATGTGCTGGCCGCCGTTGATCGACAGCGTCGAACCGGTGATGAACCCGGCCTCGTCGGCGACCAGGAACAGCACGCCGCGCGCGATCTCCTCGGCCCTGCCGAGGCGGCCCACCGGGATGCGTGCGATGATCTTCTCCAGCACGTGCGGCGGCACGGCGCGGACCATGTCGGTATCGATGTAGCCGGGCGCGATCGCGTTGACCGTGATGCCCTTGCTGGCCCCCTCGAGGGCGAGCGCCTTGGTGAAGCCGTGAATGCCCGATTTCGCCGCCGCGTAGTTGACCTGGCCATACTGGCCGGCCTGCCCGTTGATGGAACCGATGTTGACGATCCGCCCGAAGTTGCGCTCGCGCATCGAATCGAAGACGCACCGGCACATGTTGAAGCAGGACGTCAGGTTGGTCTGGATCACCTCGTTCCACTGCTCGAAGGTCATCCGGTGAATCGTGGTGTCGCGGGTGATGCCGGCATTGTTGACGAGGATCTCGATCGGACCGAGATCCGCGACGATGCGCTTCACCCCCTCCTCGCAGGCGGCGAAGTTGGAAACGTCGAACTTGTAGACCGGAATGCCGGTCTCCTCGGAGAACTTCTTCGCCGCAGCGTCATTGCTCGCATAGTTTGCGGCCACGCGGTACCCGGCCTTCTTCAGCGCGGTCGCGATCGCCGCGCCGATGCCCCGCGTTCCGCCGGTCACCACTGCCACCCGTCCGGTCATCGCCTGTCTCTCCCTCTCCAGCGTGGCGGGGCGTCACGCCCGCCACATCCAGTATGTCACGGCCCATGTTCGGGCCTTGATTTCCGTCAAGCCTTCCCGCCCCATCAAAACACACCCGTCGGGATCGGAAAAGAAAGGCCCGGGATCTCCAACGGATACCGGGCCCTGATTCATTCACCGGCGGGCGGCGCGATGGATGCGCCCCACGCCGCGGTGCGCGCTGCCGCTTAGTCGCGCTCGACGCACATGGCGATCCCCATGCCGCCGCCGATGCACAACGTGGCGAGCCCCCGCTTCGCGTTGCGGCGCTGCATTTCGTAGAGCAGCGTCACCAGGATGCGCGCCCCCGATGCGCCGATCGGATGGCCGAGGGCGATCGCGCCGCCGTTGACGTTGACCTTGTCCGGGTCCCAGCCGAGATCCTTGGTGACGGCGCAGGCCTGGGCCGCGAAGGCCTCGTTCGCCTCGATCAGGTCAAGGTCGTCGACCTTCCATCCCGCCTTTTGCAACGCAGCACGAGACGCCGGAATCGGTCCCGTCCCCATCACGGCCGGATCCACGCCGGCGGTCGCCCATGACACGATCCGCGCCAGCGGCTTCACCCCGCGCCGCGCCGCCTCCTTGTCGGTCATCAGGACGACGGCCGCCGCGCCGTCGTTGATGCCCGAGGCATTGCCGGCCGTCACCGTGCCGTTCCGGTCGAAGGCCGGACGCAGTTTCGCCAGCGCTTCCAGCGTCGTTCCGTGCTTCGGATATTCATCCGTGTCGACGGTCGTCTCGCCCTTGCGCGTGCTGATCTTCACGGGAACGATCTCGTCCTTGAACTTGCCGCTTTTCTGGGCAGCTTCGGCCTTCTGCTGCGAGGCGAGCGCGAACCGGTCCTGCTCCTCGCGTGTGATCTGCCAGCGCTGGGCGACGTTCTCGGCCGTATTACCCATGTGATAGCCGTTGAAGGCATCCCACAGGCCATCCTTGATCATCGTGTCGATGAGTTCGGCGTTGCCCATCTTGGTGCCGCTACGCAGGTGCACGCAGTGCGGCGCCTGGCTCATGCTCTCCTGCCCCCCCGCAACGACCACGTCGCTGTCCCCGAGTTTGATGGCCTGATATCCGAGCGCCACCGCACGCAGGCCCGAGCCGCACAGCTGGTTGATGCCGTAAGCCGTGCGCTCGACGGGAATGCCGGCGGCGACCGCCGCCTGCCGGGCCGGGTTCTGGCCGGCGCCCGCCGTCAGGATCTGCCCCATGATGACTTCGGAGACGTCGCCGGGCTCGACCTTGGCGCGTTTCATCGCCTCGACGATGGCCGCCGTTCCGAGATAGTGCGCTGGCACGGTGCTCAGCGCACCGTTGAAACTGCCGATGGGAGTCCGGGCGGCACCGGCGATTACGATGTCGGTCATCGCTTCATCTCCTTGCTGACTGGGGTGCGTCGCTTCGCTGCGGCGCAGCAATGGTTAATTTATAGGCTTCTGATATTCCGGGTGGCAAGGCGGGCGGCGAGCCAGGCGGCGAGCGCCGGCCACAGCTCCTGCGGCGCCCGGCGGCTCGAGACCATGCCGATATGACCCAGTGCGGGTGTCAGAACTTCGGCGCGCCGCAACCCACGGGCGAGCGCATGGGCCGAGGCGGGCGGCACGATGCGGTCCTGCTCCGGCACGACGACCAGTGTCGGCGTGTCGATGATATCGGGCCGAATCGCCGTGCCCGCCACATGCCACGCGCCGCGCGCCGGCGTGTTCTCGCCGTACCAGCCGACGAGGCATTCGCGTGCGACCGGGGCCGCGAGCGGCACGCCGTCGTTGAGCCAGTCCTCGAGCGCGACGAAGTCCTCTGCCCTGTCGCTCGCGGGATCGAGCCGCGCGAAATTCGCGAACTTGCGTGTGATCTGGAACGGATCGAGGCCGGCGAACAACGCCTGCAGCACATCGACCGGCATCACGCCCATCGACTCGAACAGCGGGAGCCAGGGCTTCGTCACGCTGACGAGCGTCCGCGCCGTCTCGGGCTTGTCGGCATGGAAGTCCCATGGCGTCGCCAGCAGCACCAACCCTGCGACGTCGCGCGGCCTGAGCTGCGCGAGCGCCAGCGCCAACAGCCCGCCCATGCAGTAACCGATGACGACGGGCGGGCGCCCGGCCAGCGCGATGGTCCGTTCGAGCGCCACGGCGAGCCGGCCGGTGATGTAGGCGGTAAGGTCGAAGTTCCGCTCGATCGGACCGGGGTGCGCCCAATCCACCAGAAACGGACGGAACCCCTGCGCCGCGAGCGTTCGCATCAGGCTGAGGCGCCGGGACAGGTCCAGAATATAGGCGCGGTTGATCAGCGAGGGCACGACCAGGAGCGGCGGGCCCCCGGCACCGCTCCGGCCCACGGCCCCGTAGTCGAAGAGCTGCGTCGTCCCCTCGGCCCAGACCACCGGCGGCGGCGAGAGATCGCGGCGATAGGGATGCTGGTGGTAGCGCCGGATCCCGCGCTCGAGCTCGTCAAGCCGACGCCGGATCTCCCGCTGGACCGCCGGGCCGAGGGCTTCGGGATCGGCCCCGGCGAGGTCGCGGCCGAGCGACTCCGCCTTTGCCCGAAGACTTGGGTGCCACAACCGTGGCACCGTCGGTGCCAGCCCGGATGGCGGCGAGCTGGGCCTCAAGAGCGGCAACGCGGCGGCGGAGCTCAGCCACGTCATCGCCGCCGTCGCCAGGTGCAGGCCGAGCGGCCGCGGCCCCAGACGGGGCCGCCGCTCCGGCATGGGCTTCGCCTCTGCCATCCCTCTCCCCGGTTGTCGCGCCATACCCGGCCATGAACGCGGCCGGGCTCAGGGACCAAACCGCCTGCAGAAACCGCGTCAGCGTCTCGGCGAACTCGGGATCCGCCGCCACCGCCGCCACATGTTCCTGCCACAGATCGATGTAGCGCCGGGCGAGCGTGTCGAAATCGGGCGGCTCAGCCATGATCAAGGTATTATATAGCCTCACGGAACACCGCTTGCCAGCGGCGTGGCCGCGTTGCAACATAGGGCAATGGTCATGGCGGAAGAACAACCATCCGAGCCGCCGGCAGGTGGCGAGGGCGGCGAGCGTACCTCGCCAAAGATCAAGATCAAGAAGTACGCTAATCGGCGGCTGTACAACACGGCGACGAGCAGCTACGTGACCCTCGACCATCTCTGCCAGATGGTGAAGGAGGGCACGGAGTTCGTCGTCTACGACGCGAAGACGGGCGAGGACATCACCCGTCAGGTGCTGACGCAGATCATCGTCGAGGAAGAAGCCAAGGGGCAGAACCTCCTGCCCGTCAGTTTTCTGCGGCAACTCATCTCGTTCTACGGCAACAGCCTGCAAGCCCTGGTGCCGCGCTATCTCGACTACTCCATGGCCGTGTTCGCGCGAAATCAGGAGCAGATCCGGAACTACATGCAGGAAGCGTTCGGCGGGTTCTTTCCGTTCGGCCGCGAGTTCGAGGAAATGAGCAAGCAGAACCTTGCTCTGTTCCAGAACGCCATGAAGATGTTCACGCCCTTCGCCTACGACGCGGCGCCGAAGAAGGACCAGCCGTCGGAAAGCGGCCCCGAAAAGAAGAGCGAGGCGGCGAGCATCGACGAGCTGCGCGCCCAGCTCGAGGCCATGCAGAAGCGGCTCGAGGAGCTGTCCAAGAAATAGAATAGATGTCGCCGGGAAATCGGCTTGGCTACCGACGCAGACCGGTGGCTTACGCCGCATGCCCTCGCCGGGTCATGTCGGGGGCCGGGGGCTCAAGGCAGCACCGTTGCCGTGAATCAACGGGAAGCGCGGCGCCGGCTGCGCGAGCCACGGGCGTTCGATGGTCGGCCGCCCGAAATAGTGCCCTTGCAGGAAACGCACGCCGCGCCGCGTCAGATGGATCGCATCGGCGGCGGTTTCCACGCACTCGGCCACGGTGGCAAGGCCGAATCCCTCCGCCAGCCCCAGCAGGGTACGGATGAAAAGCTGATTGTCGACATTGTCCGCGAGCCCGCGCACGAAGGACCCGTCGATCTTCACGCAGTCGACCGCCAGCGCCTTGAGGTTCCGGAACGAGGTGTAGCCGGCGCCGAAATCATCGAGCGCGACCCGACAGCCGAGATCACGAATCGCGCTGACGAATCGCGCCGTCTCTTCGATGTCCTGCAGGGCGACGGTTTCAGTGATCTCGATGATGAGGCGTTCGGCGACGTTGGGCCTGCGCTTGACGGCGGCGGTCAATGCCCTGAGCCAGCCGCGGTCCACCGCCGTCAGTCCCGAGATGTTGAGGGCCAGCCGCACGTCGGGATGGCGGTCGAGTTCCGCGATGGCGAGGTCGAGGGCATACCGGTCGACGAGGCGCATCAATCCGGACTGCTCGACCACGGGCACGAACGCGCTCGCCGAAACCAGGCTACCGTCCTGGCGGCGCATCCGCAGCAGGCACTCGTAGTGATCGACGGCGTGCGTCGCGGCCACGACCACGGGCTGGAAGGCGAAAAGGATGCGATCGCATTTGAGCGCCGCCTGCACCTCCTCGGCGATGGCGAGCGAACGGCGCCGCGCCTCGCGGCCGACGCCTGAATCCGAGAATGGCATGTAGCAGTTGCGACCGGCCTGCTTCGCCGCTTGGAGTGCGCTTTCGCCGCGACTCATGATCTCGTGCGCGCCGAGCGAGCCGCCGATGAACGGCACCCCACCCACCGAGACGGTGGCATGGATGGGACCGTGCGGCGTCTCGAAGGGCGCGTCGCGAATGGCCGCCAGAATCTTCTCGGCGGCGCGCGCCACGCTTTCGGCCGGACACTGGGCCAGAATGATGCCGAACCGGTCGCCGCCCAGCCGGCCGATCACGTCCGATGCCCGCACGACCCGGTCGAGGCGCCGGCCGACGCCGAGCACGATCGCATCGGCGGTATCCGATCCGTAGGCTTCGTTGATGACCCCGAGCTTGTCGATCCCGATCACGAGATAGGCACCCGGCGTCTGGTAGCGGGCGCTGCCGGCAAGCGTGTGGTCGAGTGCTTCTCTCAGCCGCGTGCGGTTGAAATGTCCGGTGAGCGGGTCGTAGTTGGCGAGATGCTCGAGTTCGGCCTCGCGTTGCTTGCGCGCTGTGATCACGCGCATCACGCCGGTCACGCGAACGGCGCGCCCCTCGATCCGATGCGTCGTGCCGCGGTCGTGCACCCAGACGAATTTGCCGCCGCCGCCGCGGATGCGGTACTCGCAGTCGAACGGCATCTCGGCCGTGTCGGCGTACGAGATCGCCTCCATCCAGCGGCCGAGGTCTTCGCTGTGAACGCGCTCCTTGAACGCCTGGCCGGTTCTGATGTCGCCGTCGAACAGGGTCTGCGCCGGCCCGATCCAGGTGATGGTGTCGGCGATCAGGTCCCAGTCGTAGGCGATATCGCCCGATGCGGCGAGCGCGGCCTCTAGACGCTGGAAGTGTTCGGACGGCTCTGACATCGACCGCATCCCCGGTTGGCTCGACGGGAGCCTTGATTTCGACCGGTTCGCGATGCGTCGCATCGGTCGGAAATCCGGGCGAGCGTAGCGATCAGGTGTTTAACAAATGTTGAAACCGGAGCGTGCAGTCGCCCGCCGATCGCGCGTCAGTGCACGCGCGAATTATGGTTAATTGGTAAATCCGAAAACGGCGGGCCCATACCGAAATAAGTTTCCTTTTCTTTTCTGAAAATTTTATACTTCTGGCCCGATCCGTGACCGGCAGCTTCGTCGTGATCTCCGTTTCGAACGCGATCATTTCCATTCCCGATGGTACCCGGCCGAGCGCACCGACGGGCGCACGGCCGTGGGCGCCCGTCATCGAGATCGAGGCGATCGACGTCGAAGCGCCGCGGCGGCAACGCGCGACGAACGATTCGGTACGCTGGCAGACGACGCCGCTGCGCGACAATCCCCGCGGCTACGATCGGCGCGACGGATCGCCGATCTGGGAGGTCGGCGAGCGGCGCGCATCGGCCGGCATCGCCTTCGCGGCACAGCGCATCGCGCAGGAAGCGCTCGGCCCCGGCGCCTATATCGAGGATTTCAGCCCCGCCGTGTCGATGTACACGGCCGTCGAGACGAATTTCGTCCAGCACCGCCAGCCGCCGCTGGCGAGCGTGGTGCTCTGGGCATAAGACGCGCCCGGGCGTCGTTCCGACGTATTTCTTCTTTCTTCCCTTCGTCAGGCAACGGCACATCGATCAGGCGCGGCCGAGGAACGCCGCCGTGGCGGCGCATGCCCGCCCGGTGCGGTCCAGTCGCCAGCGGCATGGGTCGATGCGTGCCGAACGATGCCCGATGAACCGAATACGAAAAGGGCGGCACGACCGTGCCGCCCATTCCGTCCCCTTGTCGATGCGCGGTACCGTTCGGCCGAACCGCGCCCGCAACCGGCCTCTTACTCCGCCGCCGTTGCGGCGATCTTCTCGACGCGCGCGGCGCAGAACTTGAACTCCGGAATCTTGCCGAACGGGTCGAGCTGGGGATTGGTAAGGATGTTGGCCGCCGCCTCCGCGTAGCAGAAGGGGATGAAGATCAGGCCCGCGGGCAGCGCGGGATCGACGCGGACCTTGAGCTCGATGGCGCCGCGCCGGGTCGACACGCGCACGTACTCGCCCGCCGTGATCCCCAGACGCCGCACGTCGAGCGGCGACAGCGTGACGATCGCCTCCGGCTCGATCGCATCGAGCACCTCGGCGCGGCGCGTCATCGCACCGGTATGCCAGTGCTCGAGCTGGCGGCCGGTCGTGAGCACCATCGGATAGTCCTGATCGGGCTCCTCGGCCGGCGGAACGATCCCGGCCGGGACGAACTTGCCGCGACCGCTGGGCGTGGGGAAGCCGTCGCCGAAGACGATGTCCTTGCCGGGCTGATCCGGGCCGGGACACGGATAGGTCACGAAATGCTCGCGCTCGAGCCGTTCCCACGTGATGTTCTTGAGCGACGGCATCACCGCCGTCATCTCGGCGAACACGTCGCGCGGGTGCGTGTAGTTCCAGTCGAGCCCGAGACGGCGCGCCATCTCCTGGATGATCCACCAGTCCTCGCGCGCGTTGCCGGGCATCGGTATCGCCCGGCGGCCGAGCTGCACCTGACGGTTGGTGTTGGTCACCGTGCCGTCCTTCTCGGGCCAGGCGGATGCGGGCAGCACGACATCGGCATGGAAGGCGGTCTCGGTCATGAAGATGTCCTGGACGACCAGATGCTCCAGCTTGGCGAGCGCCTCGCGCGCATGGTGCGCATCGGGGTCCGACATCGCCGGGTTCTCGCCCATGATGTACATGCCGCGGATCTGGCCGGCGAGGATGGCGTTCATGACCTCGACGACCGTGAGCCCGCGCTTGGGATCGAGTTTGGTGCCCCAGAACGACTCGAACAGCTTGCGGACGTCCTCGTTCTCGACCGAGCGGTAGTCAGGATAGACCATCGGGATCAGGCCCGCGTCGGACGCGCCCTGGACGTTGTTCTGGCCGCGCAGCGGATGCAGGCCCGTGCCCGGACGGCCGATCTGGCCCGTCATGAGGGCGAGCGAGATCAGGCACCGCGCATTGTCCGTGCCGTGGACGTGCTGCGACACGCCCATGCCCCAGAAGATGATCGCCCGCTCGGCCCGCGCATAGATCCGCGCGACCGTGCGCAGCGTCTCGGCATCGATGCCGCAGATCGGCGCCATCTTCTCGGGCGGGAAGTCGCGGATGTGGGCGGCGAGCCGTTCGAACTCCTCGGTATGCGCCTGGACGTACTGGCGGTCGTAGAGCCCTTCCTCCACGATCACGTTCATGATCGCGTTGAGCATCGCAACGTCACGCCCGGGCTTGAACTGCAACATGTAGGTCGCATGCCGCTTCAGCGCCTGGCCGCGCGGGTCCATGACGATCAGCTTCGCCCCGCGCTTCACCGCCTGCTTGAAGAAGGTCGCGGCCACCGGGTGATTCTCGGTCGGATTGGCGCCGATGACGATGATGACGTCGGCGTCCTTGCACGCCGTGAACGGCGCTGTCACCGCACCGGAGCCGATCGTCTCCATCAGAGCGGCGACCGACGAGGCATGGCACAGACGCGTGCAGTGATCGACGTTGTTGGTGCCGAAGCCCGTGCGGACGAGCTTCTGGAACAGATAGGCCTCCTCGTTCGATCCCTTGGCCGAACCGAAACCGGCGAGCGCGCCGCCGCCATACGTGTCGCGGATGCGCTTGAGGCCCGAAGCAGCGACCTCCAGCGCCTCCTCCCAGGTCGCCTTGCGGAAATGCGTCCACGGGTTGGCCGGATCCACGTAGTCGTCGGCGTGTTTCGGAACGCCGGGCTTGCGGATCAGCGGCTCGGTCAGGCGATGCGGGTGATGAACGTAGTCGAAGCCGAAGCGGCCTTTCACGCACAGGCGATTTTCGTTCGCCGGCCCGTTGCGCCCCTGCACGTACAGGATCCGATCGTCCTTGATCTTGTAGGTGACCTGGCAGCCGACGCCGCAATACGGGCACACGCTCTCGACCTCGCGGTCGGCCTCCGCCACCTTGATTCCGTCGGCGTCGAGCAACGTCGCCGGCATCAGCGCACCCGTGGGGCAGGCCTGCACGCATTCGCCGCAGGCGACGCACGTGCTGAGCCCCATGGGATCGTCGAAGTCGAACACGATCTTGGCGTGATGGCCGCGGCCGGCCATGCCGATGACGTCGTTGACCTGCACCTCGCGGCAGGCGCGGACGCACAGATTGCAGTGGATGCAGGCATCGAGATTGACCCGCATCGCCGGATGGCTCGAATCCGGCGCCGGCGTTGCACGCTGCGCGAACCGGCTGGCCGCGACGCCGAGGCGGTCGGCCCAGCGCCAGAAGCGCGAGTCCGGATCATGCGCCCTGTCCCGCGCCGGCTGGTCGGCGACGAGCAGCTCGAACACCATCTTGCGCGCCGCCTTGGCGCGCTCGCTCGCGGTTTTCACCTTCATGCCGGGCGTCGGCTTGCGGATGCACGACGCGGCGAGTACCCGCTCGCCCTCGATCTCCACCATGCAGGCCCGGCAGTTGCCGTCCGGCCGGTAGCCGGGCGCAGGCGTGTAGCAGAGATGCGGGATCTCCACGCCGCGGCGATTGGCCACCTGCCAGATCGTCTCGTCGGGTGCGGCTTCGACCTCTTCGCCGTCGAGAAAGAACCGGATCCGCTCGCTCATGACACGTCCTCGCGGAAATATTTCAACACCGACTTGACCGGATTCATGGCTGCCTGCCCCAGGCCGCAGATCGAGGCATCGGTCATCGCCTGCGCGAGTTCGGTGATCAGGGCCTCGTCCCATTTGGGCTGGGACATGAGCTTGACCGACTTTTCCGTGCCGACGCGGCACGGCGTGCACTGCCCGCAGGACTCGTCCTCGAAGAAACGCATCAGATTGAGGGCGACGTCCCGCATGTCGTCCTTGTCGGAAAGGATGACGACCGCGTGCGATCCGACGAAGCAGCCGTACGGCTCGAGCTTGCCGAAATCGAGCGGAAGTTCGGCCATGGATGCGGGCAGGATTCCGCCGGAGGCGCCGCCCGGCAGATAGGCCTTGAACGTGTGCCCCGGCAGCATGCCGCCGCAGTACTCGTCGATCAGCTCGCGAACCGTGATCCCCGCCGGCGCCAGCTTCACGCCCGGCTCTTTCACCCGGCCCGAAACCGAGAAGGAACGCAACCCCTTGGCGCCGCGGCGCCCCTGTGCCGCGAACCACTCAGCCCCCTTCTCGACGATGTCGCGCACCCAGAACAACGTCTCGATGTTGTTGACCAGCGTCGGGCGACCGAACAGGCCGACCTGGGCCACGTAGGGCGGACGATGGCGCGGCAGGCCGCGCTTGCCCTCGATGCTTTCGATCATCGCCGACTCTTCGCCGCAGATATACGCGCCGGCGCCGCGACGGAGATGGATCTTCGTGTGCGGCGACAGGCCCGCGGCCTCGAGCTTGGCGATCTCGGCCAGCAACATGTGACGGATCGCCGGATACTCGTCGCGCAGGTAGATGTAGACCTCCCGCGCCTCGACCACCCAAGCGGCGATCAGCATGCCCTCGAGGAAGCGGTGCGGATCACGCTCCAGATAGGCGCGATCCTTGAACGTGCCGGGCTCGCCCTCGTCGCCGTTCACGGCCATGAGGCGCGGCGCCGGCTCCTTGCGGACGAGACCCCACTTGCGGCCGGTGGGAAATCCGGCGCCGCCGAGACCGCGCAGGCCGCCGCCGTCGAGCGCGGCGATGATCTGCTCGGGCGTCCGCTCCCCGTTCAGACAGGCGCGCAGCAGGGCATAGCCGCCGGTCGCGGTATAGGCCGCGAAATCCTTGTCCGGCCGGTGCGCCGTCACGGCGCGATGATCGTGCTTCAGACTGGCCATGACGCTGTCGACGGTCGCCCGCGCGACCTCGTGATGGCCGACATGGCACACCGGCGCCTTGTCGCATGCGCCCATGCACGGCGCGCGCACGACCCGCACGCCGGGTCCGAGCTTCGCCGCCAGATCCGCCAGCAGCTGCCGGGCGCCGAACATCTCGCAGGTGAGGCTGTCGCACACGCGCACGGTGACCGGCGGCGGCGGCGTCTCGCCTTCCTTCACCACGTCGAAATGCGCGTAGAAGGTGGCGACCTCGTACACCTCGGCAAGGGCAAGGCGCATCTCGTGCGCCAGTGCCGCAAGATGCGCCGCCGACAGGTAACCGAACTTGTCCTGGATGAGGTGAAGGTGCTCGATGAGCAGGTCGCGGCGCCGCGGGCGGTCGCCGAGCAGCTCGCGAATCTCGTTGAGCGCTACCTCCTCGACCTGCCGCCCCTTCGGCGTGGTGCGGGTCCGGCCGCGCCCGGAACCGGGATGTCGTGCGCGATGAACGTCAGACGAAGTATGTGCCATGCCATCGTCCTGTAGAACTCAAAAGGCAAAAGTCCGCCCTGCAACTGGCGGCACTCTGGCGCCATGCAGCGGACATGAATTTGGCAGGATCGGCGGCACCCTGGCGCCGGTCGGTATAATGTATACCAGCGTTTCGCGATTTGTCATGGCTGCAGACGCGACACGGGTCTGCGGCCTTGCGCCTCAGTAGCCGAAAAGCTCCTCGATCGGCCCCTTGGGCAAGGGCACCAGGAACCAAACCTCGAACATGAGGAAGAGGACGATGGCGACGCCGACGCCGACCGGGATCGCCCGGAACCAGGCGTAACGGCCCACGACCGCCATGAACCCGGCGATGTAGAGGGCGGCTGAAACATAGATCCCGATGAAATTGAGCAACAGGACGAAGACGCCCGCCGGCACCAGGACCTGAAGGACCTGCTTCAGGGCCTCGGCATCGACGAAGGACGTACCCGCCCCCGGACGCTTCAGCACGGCCTGAACGAGCGTGACCAGGCTCGCCCCTGACATGATCAGACCGATGTAGAACGGAAAGTAGCCGGCCTCCGGCCCTTCCGGATCGCGCCAGCCGGCACCGATGCGCAGCGAATCCGTGATCACGATGGAGCCGACCACCAGGAACAGCACGGCGACCACGATCTCCATCGTCCGCTTCGAGACCAGGCCGCGACTGGACGTGAACTCACCATCCTTCATGGGTTGACCCTCGAGGTCTGTGACGCACGATCCGTTGCACGATGCGGACTGCTGCGACGTCGGGGCGGCGCCGGTCCTCCGGCGCCGCCCGTTCCATCAGTTCGTCTTGGCGAGAAAGCCGGCTTCCTTCATCAGCTCGTAATGAAGTTTCTCGGCGTTCTCGACCCACTTCCGGTATTCGTCGCCGGTCATGAAGGTCTGATTGTAGGCGCCCTTCTCCATGTATTCCTTCCAGTCCGGCGTGGCGCGCACCTTCTTGAACAGCTCGACGTAATAGTCGACATGCTCCTGCTTCACGCCGGCCGGCATGAATATGCCGCGCAGCATCAGGTAGCTGACGTCCACGCCCGATTCCTTGCAGGTCGGAATGTCGTTCCACGACATCGTGTCGGTCATCTTGTCCTTGTAGGGCATGCGCTGCTCGTCGAAGACGCAAAGCGGCCGCAGTTTGCCCGCCCGCCAGTGCGCGACCGCCTCGATCGGATTGTTGACCGTCGAGTGGACGTGATTGCCGACGAGCTGGACCGCCACGTCGCCGCCGCCCTTGTAGGGAACATACGTGAAGGGCTTGCCCGCGACCTTCTGCAGGGCGACCGTGATGATCTGGTCCTCCTGCTTCGAGCCAGTGCCGCCCATCTTGAACTCGCCGGGCTGACCGTTGCCGACCGCCGTCAGGTATTCCTTGGCGGTCTTGTAGGGCGATTCGGCGTTGACCCACAGCACGAACTCGTCGAGGGCGAGCATCGCGACCGGCGTCAGATCCCGCCAGCTGAAGGGAACGCCCGAGGCGAGCGGCGTCGTGAACAGGTTCGAGAGCGTGATGATCAGCTTGTGCGCATCACCCGGGCTGCTCTTGACATCGAGGAAGCCCTCGGCGCCGGCGGCACCCGCCTTGTTGATGACGACGATCGGCTTGTCGGCCAGATTGTGCTTCGAAACGACGCCTTGGATGAATCGCGCCATCTGATCGGCGCCGCCGCCGGTGCCGGCCGGCACCACGATCGTGATCTGTTTGGTCGGTTCCCAAGCCGCGAAAGCGGAACTCGTCGCGATCGCCGCGGCGACCGCAACGCCGGCGACGGCTGTCAGTCGCCGGAAGAGCCGTAGTTTCGCCACGTTCATGTTTCTCTCCCTGAATGTTGATTGATCTCTTTTGTCGTTTTTCTTGAGAGCGTAGCGCGGGCCGGCACCGGGCGTCCAGCGGACCCCCGGCACAAATCCCCCGCTACGCTCCGGTTCCCGGCGCCGGCACCGTGCGCTGCAGCATTCCCTTCGCCCACGACACCAAGGGCCATAGCAGCAACGCCAGTCCCAGCGACATGATGGATGCCACCAGCCAGTTCGACCAGAAGACGCTCAGGCTTCCGCCCGACAGCAGCATCGACTGGCGGAAGGCGCTTTCGGCCATGTCACCCAGCACCAGTGCGAGCACCAGCGGCGACAGCGGATAGTCCAGCTTCTTGAACGCATACCCGATCACGCCGAAGACGAGCATGAGGGCGATGTCGAACGCGGCGTTGTGGACCGTGTAAGCGCCGACCGCGCAGATCACGACGATGACCGGCGCGATGATGCTGAACGGAATGCGCAGAATCGCAGCGAACAGCGGCACGCAGGTGAGCACGATCAGCAACCCGGCGACGTTGCCGAGATACATGCTGGCGATCAGCCCCCAGACGAAATCCTTCTGTTCGACGAAGAGGAGCGGCCCCGGCTGCAGGCCCCAGATCAGGAGACCACCCAGGAGGACCGCCGCCGTCGGCGAGCCCGGAATGCCGAGCGTGATCATCGGCAGCAGCGCGCTCGTGCCCGCCGCGTGCGCGGCGGTCTCGGGCGCCACGACGCCTTCGATTTCACCCTTGCCGAACCGGTCGCCGTTCCGCGACACGCGCTTGGCGATGCCGTAGCTCATGAACGAGGCCGGGGTGGCGCCGCCGGGCGTGATGCCCATCCAGCAGCCGATCGCCGCCGAACGCAGCGAGGTGACCCAGAACTGCGGCAGCTTCTTCCAGGTCTGCCACACCACCGTCGGGTTGAGTTTCGCCGCCCCGCCCTTGAACGACAGCCCCTCTTCCATCGACAGCAGGATCTCGCCGATGCCGAACAGGCCGATGACGGCGATCAGGAAGTCGAAGCCGCGCAGGAGCTCCGTCGTGCCGAAGGTCATGCGCAGCTGGCCGGTGACGGTATCGAGCCCGACGCAGGCCAGCGCGAAGCCGAGGGTCATCGCCGCGATCGTCTTGAACGCATTGCCGCGTCCCATGCCGACGAAGCTGCAGAACGTCAGGAACTGCACGGCGAAGAATTCCGGCGGGCCGAACTGCAGCGCGAAGCCGGCGATGAGCGGCGCGAGGAAGGTGATGACGACGACCGCGATGAAGGCACCGACGAAGGACGAAGTGAACGCCGCGGTGAGCGCTTCGCCGGCTCGTCCCTGCTGGGCCATCGGATGGCCATCGAAGGTCGTGGCGACCGACCAGGGCTCGCCCGGAATGTTGAACAGGATCGAGGTGATCGCGCCGCCGAACAGCGCCCCCCAGTAGATGCACGACAGCATGATGATCGCCGACGTGGGCGGCATGCTGAACGTGAGCGGCAACAAGATGGCCACGCCGTTTGCCCCGCCCAGCCCCGGCAACACCCCGATGAGCACACCGAGGGTGATTCCGATCAGCATCAAGACGAGGTTGAAGGGTTCGAGAACGACGGCGAAGCCGTGGAACAGCGATGCGATCTCTTCCAAATCGCTCCTCCCCTGCGTTTCCTCCTGCCACCCCTCATGTTCTTTTTGGGGAGAGGCGGCACCGTTGACGTCAACGCCAACGGGATCGGGGTGTGGCGGTTATCGTGGCCTGTCCCCGGCCCGCCTTGCACCCCGTTTGGTATCTGGTATACAAAATACCTGACGAATGGGATTCTACAGGTTGCCGGCGGCGGCGTCTACCGGTTGAACGAACAACCCGGTGTTCCGCCGGCGCGGCCGAGGGGAGGCAGGTTTCCGCCGTGACCGTCGTCAAGCTCTCCGTCAAGCCGATCGAGGCCGATCTCAGCTATCGGAACCAGGTCTATCACGCGCTGAAACGGGCCATCACCGAAATGAACATCTACGACAGCCGCGAGGAGCTGCGCCTCGACGAGCGGCGGCTGTCGCAGGACCTGGGCGTAAGCCGCACCCCGATCCGTGAGGCGCTGAACCGCCTCGAGCAGGAAGGCTTCGTCCGCTCGGTTCCCCGCCGCGGCGTGTTCGTCGTCCGCAAGACGAAGAAGGAGATCATCGACATGATCCGCGTCTGGGCGGCGCTCGAGAGCATGGCCGCCCGGCTGATCACCCTGCATGCGACCGACGAGGAGATCGCCCGCCTGCGCGAGCTGTTCGTCGATTTCCGCGACGGCCACGAGCCGAACGCTCACATCGACGAATATTCCGAGGCGAACATCCGCTTTCACCAGGCGATCGTGAACATGAGCCGCAACCAGCTTCTCATCGACACGATGGCGAACCTGTTCATCCACATGAAGTCGATCCGGCGCCGCACCATCTCGGAGAAGGATCGCGCGACCCGGTCCATCATCGACCACATGAACATCATCGAGGCGCTGGAGCGGCGCGAGACGGAACGCGCGGAGCAGCTCGTCCGCCAGCACAGCCTCGATCTCGCGGCGCACGTCGAGAAGCACGTGGACTATCTGGACTAAAGGCCGCCCGGAATCGCGGCGCCGGCCGGCGCCGTACCAAGATCAAATCGGCGGGGGACGAGCCCGCCCGTTGCAATCCTAGTCAGTGAGGAAACCATGGCCGAAGGAACGGCGAAACAACAGGACAAGACGATGGCGGACGAAACGCAGGAACTGACCGACGGCTTTCACCTCGTCATCGAGGCGCTCAAGCTCAACGGCATCAACACGATCTACGGCGTGCCCGGCATCCCGATCACGGACCTGGCCCGTCTGGCGCAGGCCTCGGGCATGCGCGTCATCTCGTTCCGGCACGAGCAGAACGCCGGCAACGCCGCCGCCATCGCCGGCTTCCTGACGAAGAAGCCCGGTGTCTGCCTCACGGTGTCGGCGCCCGGCTTCCTCAACGGTCTGACGGCGCTCGCCAACGCCACGACCAACTGTTTCCCGATGATCCTCATCAGCGGCTCGTCCGAGCGCGAGATCGTCGACCTGCAGCAGGGCGACTACGAGGAGATGGACCAGCTCGCCATCGCCAAGCCGCTCTGCAAGGCGGCCTTCCGCATCCTGAATGCCGCCGACATCGGCATCGGCGTGGCGCGCGCGATCCGTGCCGCGGTGTCGGGACGGCCGGGCGGCGTCTATCTCGATCTGCCGGCCAAACTGCTCTCGCAGGTCATACCGGCCGAAGTCGGCCGGCGGTCGCTCGTCAAGGTCGTCGATCCGGCGCCGGCCCAGATTCCCGCGCCGTCGGCGGTCAAGCGCGCGCTCGATCTGCTGAAAGGCGCGAAGCGCCCCCTGATCATCCTCGGCAAGGGCGCCGCCTACGCGCAAGCTGACGACGCGATCCGCACCCTGATCGAGACGACGGGCATTCCCTTCCTGCCGATGAGCATGGCCAAGGGCCTCCTGCCCGACACGCACCCGCTGTGTGCCGGCGCGGCGCGTTCGCTGGTGCTCAAGGACTCCGACGTCGTGATGCTGATCGGCGCCCGCCTCAACTGGCTGCTGTCGCACGGCAAGGGCAAGACGTGGGGCGAGCCCGGCTCGAAGAAGTTCATCCAGATCGACATCGAGCCCAAGGAGATGGACAGCAACGTCGAGATCGCGGCGCCGGTCGTCGGCGACATCGGCTCCTGCGTGTCGGCGCTGCTGGATGCGATGGGCGGCAAGTGGCAGGCCCCGCCGGCCGAGTGGCTCGACACCATCAAGGCGAAGAAGGAAGAGAACATCGCCAAGATGGCCACGCGGCTGATGAAGAACTCGGTGCCGATGGACTTCCACAGCGCGCTCGGCGCGCTGCGCACCGTCATCAGGGAGCGTCCCGACACCATTCTGGTCAACGAAGGGGCCAACACGCTCGACCTCGCGCGCGGGGTCATCGACATCTATCAGCCGCGCAAGCGGCTCGACGTCGGCACCTGGGGCGTCATGGGCATCGGCATGGGCTTCGCGGTCGCCGCCGCCATCGAGACCGGCAACCGCGTGCTGGCGGTCGTCGGCGACAGCGCCTTCGGCTTCTCCGGCATGGAGGTGGAGACGATCTGCCGCTACAAGCTGCCGGTCTGCGTCGTCGTCTTCAACAACAACGGCATCTATCGCGGGACCGAGGTCAATCCGTCCGGCGGTCCGGATCCCGCGATCACCGTGTTCGTCAAGGATGCGCGCTACGACAAGATCATCGAGGCATTCGGCGGCGTGGGCGTCCATGTGACGACGCCCGACGAGCTGAAGCGCGCCGTCGATGCGGCGCTCGACTCCGGCAAGCCGACCCTCATCAATGCGGTGATCGATCCGGCTGCTGGCACCGAGAGCGGGCGCATCGGCAACCTCAACCCGCAAAGCGCAATTCGCAAGAAGTAGGTCGTCATCCGAAGCGGCGATAGCGAAGACCGGTACGACCGGTCCTGCGTCGCCGCAGGCACAGGACAAAGGTTGCGGAGGAGATCAAGATGGCAACGAAGAGCAAGGCGAAGAAGTCGAAGGCCGCGAGCCGCAAGGCGTCGGCGCGCACCGTCAAGACGAAGTCGCGCGCCGTCAAGGCAAAGACGCGCGCGGTCGCGGCAAAGAGGCGAAACGGCAACGCCGTCGCGGCGAAGCGCAAGAACGGCAACGGCCTGCCCCCGCCGTCCAGGAAGCCGTGGGGAGCCGCCGGCAAGGCGCTGGAGGGCGTCCGCGTCCTCGACTTCACGCACGTGCAGTCGGGTCCGACCTGCACGCAGCTTCTTGCCTGGTTCGGCGCCGACGTGATCAAGGTCGAGCGTCCGGGGAGCGGCGACATCACGCGCACTCAGCTCCGCGACATACCGGGCGTCGACAGCCTCTATTTCACGATGCTCAACCACAACAAGCGGTCGATCACGATCGACACCAAGCATCCGCAGGGCAAGCGCGTGCTTGAGGCGCTCATCAAGGTCAGCGACGTGCTGGTGGAGAACTTCGCGCCCGGCGTGCTCGACCGCATGGGGCTGACCTGGGAGTACATCCACAAGCTCAACCCGCGCATGATCGTCGCCTCGGTGAAGGGCTTCGGCCCCGGACCGTACGAGGACTGCAAGGTCTACGAGAACATCGCGCAGTGCACCGGCGGTGCTGCCTCGACCACCGGTTTCCGCGACGGCCCGCCGCTCGTTACCGGCGCCCAGATCGGCGACTCGGGAACGGGTCTGCATCTGGCGCTCGGCATCGTCGCGGCGCTCTATCAGCGTCAGCGCACCGGCCGCGGCCAAAGGGTCCTCTGCGCGATGCAGGACGGCGTGCTCAATCTCTGCCGCGTCAAGCTGCGCGACCAGCAGCGCCTCAAGCACGGGCCGCTCAAGGAGTACAGCCAGTACGGCGAGGGTATCCCCTTCGGTGACACGGTGCCGCGTGCCGGCAACGATTCGGGCGGCGGCCAGCCGGGCTGGATCCTGAAGTGCAAGGGCTGGGAGACGGACCCCAACGCCTACATCTACTTCATCGCCCAGGCACCGGTGTGGGGCGCCATCTGCGACGTGATCGGCGAGCCGGGCTGGAAGACCGATCCGGAATACGCGACGCCGGAGGCGCGGCTGCCGAAGCTCCGGAAGATCTTCGACCGCATCGAGCAGTGGACCATGACCAAGACCAAGTTCGAGGCCATGGAGATCCTCAACAAGTACGACATCCCGTGCGGTCCGATCCTGTCGATGAAGGAGCTCGCCGAGGACGAGTCGCTGCGCAAGACCGGCACGATTGTCGAGGTCGATCACCCGACGCGCGGCAAGTATCTGACCGTCGGCAACCCGATCAAGCTGTCCGACTCGATCACCGAGGTGAAGCGGTCGCCGCTCCTGGGCGAGCACACGGACGAGATCCTGAAGAACGTGCTCGGCTTCAAGGCGCACGAGATCGCCGAGATCAAGGCGTCAGGCGCGCTCGGTGCACCGCAAGAGGCCGGGCAGAAGAACGCAGCCTGACGAAAGGCAGAGCAAGGAAGGGGTTTGGAAATGCGCATCGTTGTCCATGGCCAGCAGGCCTTCGGCAAGGCCGTCCTCGAAGCGCTGCTGAAGCGCGGCGAGAACGTGATCGCTGTCTACGTGGCGCCCGAGAAGGAAGGGCAGAAGGCCGATCCGCTGAAGGAAGCGGCGATGGCTGCCGGCATTCCGGTCTATCAGCCCAAGTCGTACCGCAAGCCCGAGGTGTGGGAGCAGTTCGCGGCGCTCAAGCCCGACCTGCAGGTGATGGCCTACGTCACCCTGTTCGTGCCGGAGGAGTTCCTCAATATCCCGACCTACGGCTCGATCCAGTACCACCCCTCGCTGCTGCCGCGGCACCGCGGGCCCAGCTCCATCAACTGGCCGATCATCCAGGGTGAGACGAAGACCGGCCTTACCATCTTCTGGCCGGACAACGGGCTCGATACTGGGCCGATCCTTCTGCAGAAGGAGACGCCGATCAACGACGACGACACGCTGGGCAGCGTCTATTTCGACCGCCTGTTCCCGATGGGCGTCGAGGCGATGCTCGAGGCGATCGACCTCGTCAAGGCCGGCAAGGCGCCGAAGATCAAGCAGGATGAAAGCCAGGCGACCTACGAGAGCTGGTGCAAGTTCGACGACGTCGAGATCGACTGGTCGCGGCCGCAGCAGCAGGTCTGGAACCTGATCCGCGGCTCCAACCCGCAACCGGGCGCCTGGACCAAATTCGAGGGCAAGGTCCTGCAGATCTACGACAGCAGGAAGCTGCCGGCCAGGGAAGGGGCCAAGCCCGGCGAGGTCACCGAGGTCACGGCGGACGGTTTCGCCGTCGCCTGCGGCGGCGGACAGATCCAGGTCCTGCGCGTGAAGCCGGCCGACGGCGCCAAGCAGAAGGCCGGCGAGTGGGCGGCGGCGGCGGGACTCAAGCCCGGCGCGATGCTGGGATGAGCCGTTCGCCCATTCACGAGTTCACAGACAACCACGAGTTCACTGACAAGACCGAGAAAACGCGTCGAGGGAAGAAACTATGCACGACCCGAAACAACAGCATCTGAATCCCAAGTCCGACATCGAGATTTCCCAGGCCGCCAAAATGCGGCCCATCCTCGACGTAGCGAAGGACAAGCTCGGCATCGACGCCAAGGACCTCGAGCCCTACGGGCACTACAAGGCGAAAGTCTCGCTCGACTACATCCGCACGCTGAAGGACAGGCCGAACGGCAAGCTGATCCTGGTGTCGGCGATCACGCCCACGCCGGCCGGCGAGGGCAAGACGACGACGACCGTCGGCCTCGGCGACGCGCTCAACTACATCGGCAAGAAGGCGATCATCTGCCTGCGCGAGCCCAGCCTCGGCCCCTGCTTCGGCATGAAGGGCGGTGCGGCCGGCGGCGGCTATGCCCAGGTCGTGCCGATGGAGGACATCAACCTCCACTTCACCGGCGACTTCCACGCGATCGAGTCGGCGAACAACCTGCTCGCCGCCCTCATCGACAACCACATCTACTGGGGCAACAGCCTGGGCATCGATCCGCGCCGGATCACTTGGCGCCGGGCCATGGACATGAACGACCGGGCGCTGCGCTCGATCGTCAACTCGCTCGGCGGCGTCGCCAACGGCTATCCGCGCGAGGACGGGTTCGACATCGTCGTCGCCTCCGAGGTCATGGCGATCTTCTGCCTCGCCACCGATCTCCAGGACCTGCAGCGCCGCCTCGGCAACATCATCGTCGGCTACACCCGCGACCGTAAGCCGGTGCGCGCGGCGGACCTCAAGGCCGCCGGTCCGATGACGGCACTGCTCAAGGACGCGCTGGCGCCGAACCTCGTCCAGACGCTCGAGAACAACCCCGCCTTCGTCCACGGCGGTCCCTTCGCCAACATCGCGCATGGCTGCAACTCGGTCATCGCGACGACCACGGCGCTGAAGCTGGCCGACTACGTGGTCACCGAGGCGGGCTTCGGCGCCGATCTCGGCGCCGAGAAGTTCATCGACATCAAGTGCCGCAAGGCGGGCCTGAAGCCCGACTGCGTCGTGCTCGTCGCCACGATCCGCGCGCTCAAGATGCATGGCGGTGTCGCCAAGGACGCGCTAAAGGAGGAGAACCTCGAGGCGCTGAAGAAGGGCATCGCCAACCTCGCCCGCCACGTGCGCAACGTGCAGAAGTTCGGCCTGCCGCTGGTGGTGTCGATCAACCGCTTCTCGGCCGACACGCCGGCGGAGATCGAGCTGGTCAAGAACGCCTGCGCCGAGCTCGGCGTCGAGGCGTTCATGGCGGATCACTGGGCGGCGGGCGGCGCCGGTGCGGTGGACGTCGCCAAGGCGGTCGTCAAGCTGTGCGAGACGAAGCCGGCCAAGGACTTCAAGTTCCTCTACCCCGACGAGATGCCGCTGTGGGAGAAGATCCGCACCATCGCGACGGAGATCTACGGGGCGCGCGACATCACCGCCGACAAGAAGGTGCGCGACCAGATCGCCGAACTGCAGGCCGGCGGCTTCGGCCACTATCCGATCTGCGTCGCCAAGACCCAGTACAGCTTCTCGACCGACCCGAACCTCAAGGGCGCGCCTAGCGACCACATCGTGCCGATCCGCGAGGTGCGGCTGTCGGCCGGTGCGGAGTTCCTGGTCGCGATCTGCGGCGAGATCATGACCATGCCGGGCCTGCCCAAGGTGCCGGCCGCCAACAACATCGAAGTCACGCCGGATGGCAAGATCACCGGCCTGTTCTGAGCGCGGCGTCCCAAACGCGACCGACGGGGCGGGTCATGCGACCCGCCCCCTTTTTTTGTGCGCGGCGTCGCCGTGCCATGCCCGCAAGCTGCGGGTCAGATGATCGGCGAGCGCCGCGGTCTGGCGCGAAACGCCGCCCGACCGGACGTGGAGGGTGATGTCGACGTCGGGAAACGGCGGAAAACCGTCGCGTCGCGTCAGACGCCGCAGTCGCGGGCTGACCGTCGACCGCTTGAAGACCGAGATCGCGAGGCCGGCCTCCACCGCCGCCTCGACGGTCGCGAGGCTGGGGCTCACATAGGCGAGCCGCCAGGGACGCCCCAGCTCGTCGAGAGCGCCGGTCGCCCAGCGCCGGAACAGGCAGCCGTCGCGGTAGAGCGCCAGCGGCACCGGGTTCTGGCGATGCACCGCGTGGACGGGCGACGCCGCCCAGATCGGCGTATCGCGGCAGATGACCTCGCCCCGGCCCATGCCGGCCGGATGCATGCCGAGGACGATGTCGAGATCGCGATCGAGCCGTTCGAGCAGATCGGACGTAAGGCCGGTCTCGACCTCGACGAGGACGGCGGGGTGCTCGCGCCAGAACCGCGCGAGAATCCCCGGTAGGACGCGCGTGGCATAGTCGTCGATGCACCCGAGCCGGACCACGCCCGCGATCACGTTCCGCCGCACGGCGCCGACCGCCTCGTCGTTGAGCGCGAGCATGCGCCGCGCATAGCCGATGAGAGCCTCGCCCGACGGCGTCAGCCGAACGCGGCGACCGTCGCGAAGGAAGAGTGCCGCGCCGACGTCGTCCTCGAGGCGCTTGATCTGCATGCTGATGGCACCCTGCGTGCGGTTCAGCGCCGCCGCGGCGCGCGTGAAGCCGCCGCGGTCGGCCACCGCCACGAATGTCCGCAAGAGATCGGTGTCGAGAACGACCGGCCGCATCCATCACATCTCCTGATCTGTGGAATTTACGCTATTCGTTTTGCTGATGAAAAGCATGGCCCTACGCTTGCCCGGACACGAGCGGGAGACGTCATGGCGCGGAATCGGGAAATCCTGGGCATTGCGGCGGCCGGCGCATCGAGCTGCCTCGGCGGCGTCTCGGTCGTCGCCACGCGCGCCGTGGTGGGACTGCTCGATCCCGCGACGTTGGCGGCACTGCGCTACGGTATCGGTGCGATCTGCCTTGCCGCCGTGCTGCGCCTGCTGCGACGGCCGGCACCCGCGCGATCCGATCTGCCGGCCGTGATCCTGCTCGGCGTCCTGTTCTTCACGGCGTTCCCGGTCCTGTTCAACGTCTCGCTGTCCTACACGACGGCGGCGCGGGGCTCGCTCGCCCTCTCCACGCTGCCGTTCCTGACGCTGCTCGTCGCCGCGGCGCTTCGGGCCGAAAAGCTCGCCTGGCGAAAGGTGGCGGGCGTCGCACTCGCGATCGCCGGGGTCGCGACCGCGCTGGGCGACCGCCTCGCCGTCGGCGGGACCGTCGCGACAGGCGATCTGTTCATGATCGCGACCGCCGGCTGCGGCGCGCTCTACAATGTGCTGTCGCGCCCGTATCTCGCGCGTATCCCCGCCCTGTCGTACACGACGGTCGGCATGACCGCCGGCGCGCTTGCCGGCATCGTGTGGGCGGGCACGGCAGGCGACCCCGCGCGCGTGGTTGCGCTGCCCGCGTGGGGCTGGGGCGCGGTCGTCTTTCTCGGGGTGGGCGGCGCCGCCCTGACCTTCTTCCTGTGGAGCTACGGGCTGGAGCACACGACGCCGACCCGCGTCGCAACCACCGTCGCGCTCAATCCGGTCGTGTCGCTCGTGCTCGGCGCGCTCGTCCTGGACGAACCGGCGCCGCCACGGCTGGCGCTCGGGATCCTCACCATCCTCGCGGGCATCATCCTCGTCGGCAGCGGGCCGGGCACGACACGAGCTTGCGCCGATGCGCTGCGGCGACGTCTGCATGAGCGGCATCGCACGCGACGTGATTTGCACATCCTCGCCCGTCTCGATCGCGCCACGCTCGAGGACAATCGCGCCGCGCTCGAGCATGCCGGTTTCGGCCACCTCTTCGGCGACCGAAAATGTGCCCGTCCCTATTGGTGGCTTGCGCGCGACGAGTGAGCCGCAAACCCGGCCCTGTCGTCACGGGTTGCCAAGACGCATGCCGTCCGCGAAAACCTTCGCAGGCGTTTCGCACGGATCGGCACGGCGAGGTTTCATGCGGATCTCCCATCTTCGGCGCAGGCGCCATCGGCGGACTGCGCGGCGCCGTGGTCGGAATGGCACGCCTCGTCGACGTCGCGATGCCGATGGGCGAGGCCGTGCCCGGACTCGTGCGGCAGCGGGCGCGCCTCGCGGCTGCCGCTGCTTAATCAATTGTTAATACTATGGATTGTCATATGGCCCCCGAGTCGCGGGTAGATCTAGCCTCTGGGGTGGAGAGGGAGCCATGAGATCCAGCGCGTCCGCCGTCCAGATTTGTCCCTGGTGCCAGTACCCGACCCAGCCGATCTGGGTCCACGGCCACGCCCAGTGCCAGCATTGCCGCATCAACATCGACCCGTGCTGCGGCGGCGACGAGATCATCCCCTCCGGCGGCGATCCCGACGAGGGCGCCATCCTGATCGGGGCCGTCGCCGACACATGACGGCGAGCCCCTGCGTCTCGATCTGCAAGCTCGACCCGAAGACGCAGGTCTGTATCGGCTGTGGCCGCACGATCATGGAGATCGCGGCGTGGCCGCAGCTCGACGAACGCGAGCGCCGCGCCATCATCGAGCGGCTCGCGCGATCAAGACGATCCGCCGCGTCCGGCGCGACGTCGTGACGACGGAACCATCGTCCATCCACGGCATCGCATCGAAATCGAAAGACGCGATGCCGACGCAGTGCCCTTGAAAAGCGAAACGGGCGGCACCCGATGAGGTGCCGCCCGCGAAGTTGCGCGGATGACGCGCCTACTTCCGCTTCTTGGCAGCCTTCTTGGTGGCCTTCTTGGCGGCCTTCTTCTTCGCAGCCATCGTTGGATTCCTTTTTCCGATGTGATTCCGCGACACGGATCCTTCCGTATCGCACGAGCCGTCATCGCTGGAGCACGGGTGTGAGTACGTTCCGATCAACGTGCCGCACCTACGTCCGGATCACCGGACATGCCCCCGAATCGGTACCCGTACACTATTTGTGCGCCGAGAAAGTTAAGAAAGCAATTCAAAAGTTGATCGGCATGTAGGGGCATGTCGGGGCATGCGAAACCGTCCAGGACCCGACGCATCCCCTGCGCATGCACGGATCATCGGCCGCGCGCATGTCGTCTTCCGCATCGTCTTCCGCGCACATCCGCGACTCAAAACGCGCCGACTGCGATCGACGGAAACGACATCGGAACCGATCGCGCACGAAATCGATTCGATCACGAAATCGATTCGATATCGGTTCGATCACGCACGACGCATCGACGAGGCGCGATGGATGATGCGACGCAACAATGCGTGTGATGCGCGCTCCCTCGATCGCGCGCGGCCAGGACGTGCGAAGATCGACAAGGGGGCACGACGGTCGACGCGACGATGGATCGCGGCGCCCGCTTCGTTCCGGCATGGCGCCGAAAAGAAATAGCCGCCGGGGCGATCGGACCCCGGCGGCCGCTTCCTCGGAAAAAGGAATCCGCAATCGGCAGCGATGTCTCGTTGTTCCGACGCGGACCTTGATTATAGGCGATCAGGAGCGGCTTCGTGTGAACGAATTAGCTCGACCGTAAACCATTGTAAAAACGCACAATTTTCGGAAATTTAGGGGTCTTGGACGAGCTCGGCCGCGCGCGTCAAGACCCTTGTTCGATAAGAATTTCGTCTTATCTTCCCCGGCCAAGCTTGCCCGCCGCCGGCGGCTTCCGGCGGCGGTGGCACGTTCAGGGCCTGGTCTGTCCGTTGCCGCGGACGACGTACTTGTAGGTGGTGAGCTGTTCGGCGCCGACGGGACCGCGCGGCGGCAGGCGTCCGGTCGAGATGCCGATCTCCGCACCGAAGCCGAACTCGCCGCCATCGGCGAACTGCGTCGATGCGTTGTGCAGCACGATGGAACTGTCGACCGCGTCGAGGAACCGTTGCGCCACCGCCTCGTCGCTTGCGACGATCGCATCGGTATGGTGCGAGCCGTAGTGATTGATGTGCCGGATCGCCTCGTCGACACCGTCCACGACCTTCACCGAGATGATCGCGTCGAGATACTCGGTCCACCAATCCTGTTCCGTCGCCGGCACGACGCGCTTGTCCAGACGCTGTACCTCCTCCGTACCGCGTACCTCGCAGCCCGCATCGAACAGCGCGGCGAGGATCGGCGGCAGATGCGTCGTCACGGCCGCGCGGTCGATGAGCAGCGTCTCGGTCGCGCCACACACGCTCGGCCGGCGCATCTTGGCATTGAGCACGACCCGGCGCGCCATCTCGATGTCGGCGCTGTGATGCACGTAGGTGTGGCACAGTCCTTCGAGATGCGCGATGACCGGGATCTTCGCCTCGCGCATCACGCGCTCGATCAGCGACTTGCCGCCGCGCGGCACGATCACGTCGATGAACTCGGTCATGGTCAGCATGTGGCCCACGGCTGCGCGATCGCGCGTCGGCACGAGCTGGACCGCCGCCTCGGGCAGATTGGCGGCGCGCAGGCCCGCGTGCAGGCAGTCGATCAGGACCTTCGACGACTCGAAGCTCTCGGAGCCGCCGCGCAGGATCGCGGCATTGCCGGCCTTGAGCGAGAGCCCGCCCGCATCGGCCGTCACGTTCGGCCGCGCCTCGTAGATGATGCCGATGACGCCGATCGGCACCCGCACGCGGGCGATGTTGAGCCCGTTGGGCCGCGTCCAGGATTCGGTCGTCGCGCCGACCGGGTCGGGAAGCGCGGCAATGTCCTCGAGCCCCTTGGCGATCCCCTCGATCCGCTTCTCGTCGAGCCGGACGCGGTCGAGAAACGCCGCGGTGGCGCCCGCCTTCGTCGCGTCATCGAGATCGGCGCGATTGGCCTCGAGGAGGCGCTTGACGGAATCGCGGATCGCCGCGGCGGCCTGGCGCAGGGCGCGATCCTTCGATTCGGAAGGCGCCACGGCCAGCGCCCGGCCCGCCGCACGCGCGCGTGCGCCCAGTTCGCGCATCGTCGCCGCGAGATCCGTCTGTTCGACCTGCTGTGCTGCACTCATATCACGCAACCCGTCCGCCCCGTGTCGATCACCAAGACAAAAGCAACGCCAAGACTAGCCCGATGCGGGCGACGTGCCACCCGGAATCCGCGACGGAAATCCGGGCTCGTCCCGGCCCCCTGTGGTCCGTCCCCCGCGTCAACTCAGCACCAGGTCGTCGCGGTGGATGATCTCGTCGCGGCCGCGATAGCCGAGGATTTCGGCGATCGCGCTGCTCTTGTGGCCCATGATCCGCCGCACGTCGGCGGCGGCATAGGCCGACAGCCCGCGCGCGACCTCGCGCCCGTCGGGAGCCCGCACAACGATCGGGTCGCCGCGCTGAAAGTCGCCTTCGACCCCGCGCACGCCGGCGGGCAGCAGGCTCTTGCCGGCGCGCAGCGCCGTGAGCGCCCCGGCATCGACCGTAACCGCGCCCACGGGGCGCAACGCGCCCGCGATCCAGCGCTTGCGCGCGGTCTTGGGACTCGTTGACGGCACGAACCACGTGCACGGCGCGCCTGCTTCGAGTGCCGCGAGCGGATGATCGACGGTGCCGCGGCCGATCACCATCCGGCAGCCGGCGGCGAGCGCTATCTTCGCCGCGGCGATCTTGGTGACCATGCCGCCCGAGCTGTAGGCCGATCCCGCCTCGCCGGCCATCGCCTCGATCTCGGGCGTGATCTCGTACACGAGATCGAGGCGCGTCGCGTTCCGGTCGCGCTTCGGATTGGCGGTGTAGAGTCCGTCGATGTCGGACAGCAGCACGAGCGTGTCGGCGCTCGTCATCTGAGCGACGCGCGCGCCCAGGCGGTCGTTGTCGCCGAAGCGGATCTCCTCGGTGGCCACGGTGTCGTTCTCGTTGATGACTGGCACCGCGCCGAGCTTGAGGAGCTGGTTGATCGTCGCGCGCGCGTTGAGATGGCGGCGCCGCTCTTCCGTGTCGTCGGGCGTCACCAGGATCTGCGCGACCGTGATGCCGTGCCGCGCGAGCGTTTCCTGATAGGCGTGCGCGAGGCGGATCTGGCCGGTCGCCGCCGCGGCCTGCTTTTCCTCGAGCTTCAGCGTCCGCTGCTTCAGCCCGAGGTGACGCCGGCCGACGGCGATGGCACCCGAGGATACGATCATCACCTCGACCCCGCGCCGCTTGAGGGCGGCGACGTCGTCGGCGAGGCTGTCGAGCCATTTGCGCCGGATGTCGCCGGTCGCTTCATCGACGAGAAGGGCGGAGCCGATCTTGACGACCAGCCGCCGCGCCTCGGCGAGCGTGGGTCTCGTGGATTGCTGTCTTGAATCGGATTGCTTCTGCACGACCGGCATTCGTCCCCCCGGCGGCATCGAAACTAAACCACCCGCAACGCCACGGACACCGCACCCCGCCCGCGGCGCACCGCCGACGAATAGCCGCACCCGTGTTCACGGCGGCGCATGCGCCGGCCGCGCAGGCAGGTGGATCGGGTTGCCGTCATGACGCGACCTCCGACAGGGTCGCGACATCGTCGTCGTTCGGTGCCTCCGCCTCGGCCGCACGACGGGCGAGAACGTGGGGCACGAGGGTGCGCAGGACCTCGGGCACGCCCTTGCCGCTCACGCCCGAAAGCGGCAGCACCTTGGCACCCGGCGACAGCTTCCGGGCGGCGCGCTGCAAGGCGGCGCGCTTCTTCCTGATCTCGTCCGGCTGCAGCGCGTCGATCTTGTTGAGGCCGATCACCTCGGGCTTCTCGGTCAGGCCGTGCCCATAGGCCGCGAGCTCGGCCCGGATCATCCGGTAGGCACCGGCCACGTCGTCCTGCGTGCCGTCGATCAGGTGCAGGATCGCGCCGCAGCGTTCGACATGGCCGAGGAAGCGGTGTCCGAGGCCGCGTCCTTCGTGCGCGCCTTCGATCAGGCCGGGCAGATCGGCGACGACCATCTCGGTATCGTCGATGCGCACGACGCCGAGCTGCGGCTTCAGCGTCGTGAACGGATAGTCGGCGATCTTCGGCTTGGCGCGCGAGGTCGCGGCGAGGAACGTCGACTTGCCGGCGTTCGGCAGGCCGACGAGGCCGACATCGGCGATCAGCTTGAGGCGCAGCCAGACCCATCGTTCCTCGCCCGGCCAGCCGGGATCGGCGCGGCGCGGCGCCTGGTTGGTCGACGACTTGTAATGCGCGTTGCCGAAGCCGCCGTCGCCGCCGCGGCAGATGACGACGGTCTGCCCGGGACGGCGCAAGTCGGCGAGGACGGTCTCCTTGTCCTCGTCCAGGATCTGCGTCCCGACCGGGACCTTCAGCACCAGATCCTTGCCGTTGGCACCGGTCTTGTTCTGGCCCTGGCCGTGATGGCCGCGCTCGGCGCGGAAGTGCTGCTGATAGCGATAGTCGATCAGCGTGTTCAGGTTGGGCACGGCGACGAAGACGATGTCGCCGCCCTTGCCGCCGTCGCCGCCGTCGGGCCCGCCGAACTCGATGAACTTCTCGCGACGGAAGGCGACGACGCCGGCGCCGCCGTCGCCCGCCTTCAGATAGATCTTGGCCTGGTCGAGAAACTTCATCGGACACTGTCCACGAGCAATACGGGAGCGCAAACGAAAAGGGGGAACGGCATGCCGTTCCCCCTTGATTCGGTCGCGTGGCGAGGAACGGCTACTCGGCCGCCGCCGACACCGGGGCTTCCACCGGCTCCACCGAGACCACCGTCTTGCCGCCCGTCTTGTACGAGAACTTCACCCGGCCGTCCTTGAGCGCGAACAGCGTGTGGTCGCGGCCCATGCCGACATTCATGCCGGGACGGTAAACTGTGCCGCGCTGGCGCACGATGATGTTGCCGGCGACGACGATCTGCCCGCCCGAACGCTTCAAGCCGAGGCGGCGGCCCGCACTGTCGCGACCGTTGCGCGACGAACCGCCGGCTTTTTTGTGTGCCATGACCCGTTACTCCTTCTTCGTCTTCGCGCGCGACGCCGTCCCCTTGCCCGCGGCCTTCGGCGCCGGCGTCGCAGCGGCAGCGCTCAGGTCCGGCTTCTGGCCGTCGGTGTAGATGCCGGCGATGCGCAGCGTCGTCTCGGGCTGACGGTGTCCGGTCTTGCGGCGGGAGTTCTTGCGGCGCCGCTTCTTGAAGATGACGATCTTCTCGCCCTTGCCCTGGTCGAGCACAGTCGCGGTGACCACGGCCCCGGCCACGAGCGGCGTGCCGACCGAGGTCCGGCCGTTGCCACCGACCATCAGCACCTCGTCGAACTGCACGACGCTGCCCGGCTCGGCCGCCAGCTTCTCAACCACGATGACGTCGTTCGGGGCGACCTTGTACTGCTTGCCGCCGGTCCGGATCACTGCGTACATGACTGTGCCGTCCGCAAAAAACTGATCGCATAAGGAAACACGCCGCGAGCCCCCCGTCCGGGCCGCGGCGAGAGCCGGCAATATAGCCGCGAAGGCCGGGAAGTCAAGCGAATCCGCCGGCGGTAACCCACGGAAAATCCGCACGAATTCGCGCTGCAGGGGCGCCGGGGCGCGACCCTTCGCCGGTTTTGCGCCTTCTCCCGCCTGTCCCGGCCGTTCCCGAACGCCTCAAAAGCCCCGCACGTCCCGACGGTCCCGGCCGTCGCGCCGGTCTCAGGGATCTCGAGCGTCTCTCGACTCTCATGAATCTCGCATGTCTCGTGAGTCTCGCGAGTCTCAGGCGTCTCGGCCGTTCCGTCTGTTCCATCCGTTCCAGCCGTTCCGCCTGTTCCGCTTGTTTCGGCTGTTCCGCTGTTTCACCTGTTCCGGCCGTTTCGCGTTCCGGCCGTTCTCACCCGCCCCTCGTCCGGCGCGCGAGGCGAAAACGGCCACCGGAAACGAAAAGCGCCCGCCGGCGTCGACTCGCCGCGGGCGCAATTGTCCGGCCGGAATTGGACCCGAACGCCGGGCGCCGGTCAATGCGGATTCGGTACCGGCGCCGCGGGAACGGCGGAATAAACGGCCGGAAGCCCCTGTACATGTCTGCATACGATCACGCCGACCGATCTGTCGCGGCGACCGACGGACGTCCCGCGCCCCGCGAACGAACGGGGATGAAGCAACCCGAACGAGGAGGAGAACGCCCCGATGACGCGACTGAAGATTCTCGCCGCCGCCGGCACCGTCTTGCTTGCGGCCTGTGCCGTCAGTGCCGACACCGGCACGCCCGCGAAAGTCGTCGACACCGCGCACGGCAAGGTGCTGGCCGACGCGCGGGGCATGACGCTCTACACGTTCGACCGCGATGCGCCCGGCAAGTCCAACTGCAACGGGCCATGCGCGCAGAACTGGCCGCCGCTGATGGCGGCGGCCGACGCCAAGCCGACGGGCGACTGGACCGTCGTGACGCGCGACGACGGCTCGAAGATGTGGGCCTACAAGGGCAAGCCCCTTTACTTATGGGTCAAGGACCAGAAGCCCGGCGACACGACGGGCGACGGCGTCAACAACGTGTGGCACGTCGCGCGGCCGTAGGCGGCCTTTTCGTTCCCTCTTCCGCCCGTGGAGGGAGCGAAGGGATAAGGCGCCCGCCGGCCGTCACCGGCATTGCCCGGCGGCCTTGCGATAGGATTCCGGCGTGTCGATCGCGGCCTGGGCGCGCTCGCGCTGCTTTTCCAGATTCGCCATCTGCTGGCGGAACGCGCGGTTGAGCTCGGCGCCGATGCGCGCCTGTTCCGCCTCGATCTCGTCGGCATCGATCGGACCGACGACGCCGATGCGTTCGATCGCCTGGGCGACGGCGCGGCGGACCTGCGGCAAATGCCGGTCGATGATCCGGTCGTCGATCCGCGCGTGTTCGCGCTCGTGCGCGAGCGCGACGCGCGTGCGGCATTCGTCGCCCGCGAGCTCGCGGGCGAGATAGATGGTGCGCTCGTCGAGTTCGACGACGATCCTCGCCCCCTGCACCCACAGGCAGGCGGTGCCGGCGCGCATCCGATAGCGGAACTGCACGTCGAGGCGCGCGCGCAGCCGGGCGGCATAGAGGCCGAGCGCGATCTTGTGCTCGACCGCGCCGGCGACCTCGCGCAGCTCCGCCATCGTCCGGTTGCGGACGACGGCCGGCGCCGATGCCGCGACGTCGAGGCGGACGTCGGGATCGGGCGCCGCCGGACAATCGCCGCCCTGGGCGCGTGCCGTCATGGGGAGCGCCAGCAGCGCGAGCGCGAAGACGGCGCCGAACCGTGACGAGGCGAAGACGCGCCGACGTGCGGCGCGCCCCGATCGTTCCCGCCGGGCGCGGAAGGAACCCGCCGCCCGCTCTGCCTGTTTTGCCCTGGACGCCCTGCCGAGCATGGCCGATCCTTTTGAAGGACCGATGATGGCACGTAAGGCGACCGGCCCGAAACCGCGGCATGGGCCGCGTCGGCGACGATGACGATGGCTGAACCCGCACCAAAGGCCATCCACCTGGGCACGAGCGGGTGGGACTATCACCCCTGGCAGGCGCATTTCTATGCCGGCGTGCCGCGCAGGGCGTGGCTGTCGCACTATGCCGGACGGTTCGAGACGACGGAGATCAACGCGAGCTTCTACCGCTTCGTGCGGGGGACCACATATGCGCGCTGGCGCGAGGCAACACCGCCCGCGTTCCGCTTCGCCGTGAAGGGCCACCGGGCGGTGACGCACGAGCGGCAGCTCGTCGACGTGGCCGACCTGATCGCGAAGCAGCGCGACGCGGCCGCCGAGCTGGGCCCGAAGCTCGCGGCCGTGCTGTGGCAATTGCCGCGCCGGGTGGTGCGCGACGACCGGCGCCTCGAAGGCTTTCTCGCCGCGCTTCGCATCTGGCCCGGGCCCCGCCACGTGATGGAGTTCCGGCACGAGTCGTGGTTCCGGGCGGAGGTGGCGGCGCGGCTGGCCGCGCACGGCGTGGCGGTGGCGGTTTCGGACGCAGGCAGGTGGCCGCGGTGGGACGTGGCGACGGCGGACCTCGTCTACGTCCGCCTCCACGGCCGGCCGCACACTTATATATCCAGCTATGGCGAGGACGCGCTGAGGGCCTGGGCCGAGCGGGCGCGGCGCTGGCGCGACGAAGACCGCGACGTGTACGTCTATTTCGACAACACGAAGGAAGAAGCGGCCCCCGGCGACGCCGAACGGTTCCGCCGCCTGGTGGACGCACCGGACGCGCCGGCGGGCGTGGCCGCGGCAACGGCCTGACGGCGGCCCGAAAAAGGCGGGCGAAACCGGGCGGTACCGGGCGGCACGGCCGCGGCGGCAGGACCACGATGGCGAGACCGCGCACCCCGCTCTTGCAGGCGGCATCCGCCTCCGCTAGTTTCGCGGCCTCGCGACCGCCCGACAGGCGACCCACGGAGAGGTGGCAGAGCGGTTGATTGCACCGCACTCGAAATGCGGCATACCCGCAAGGGTATCGGGGGTTCGAATCCCCCCCTCTCCGCCAGCCGTTCTAGCGAATTTATCTCCCGCGCAGAACCCGTCAGTCAGTTATGCCTGGAAGATGGACGTTTTCTGCTGAATTTGCGGAACTGATTGGCGCCGTTCAGAGAGCCAGTTTGGACTCGATCAGACGTAACCGGGGCCTTTCTCTCCGGGCGCTCTCGGACAAGTCGCTTTTAGTACCGCATTATATGATGGGATAGGCGGTTAGACTGGTCGCCCTGGCCCCAATGCGTTCCGGGTGGTGGCCGTCGGCGGCCCATTGGGCCCGACGCCGGAATACTACTGGCAGTTTCTGCCTGTTCCCCCCAATCACACCAAGCTAAGCAGCGCTTCCGGCCTTCGTAAGAGGACGGCGATTTCAGGGAAGATGACGTGCCGGTAAGTCAGCAACCTTTGCGAGAAAAGACAGAACAGTCCAAAATCACGCAAGGCGCATGCTGGCGCTCGGTGACGTCGTAAAGCGGAATCATGCTCGAGGAACAACTTCTTACTGAGTTCGGAAATCGACTCCGTCTGGAGGTCGAGGAAAAGCTGAGCGAGCAGGACTTCGGACCACTGCTGGCCAATGAAGCCGCCCTGACAGAAGTCATGCTCGGCTATCTCGAGGAGGCAGGCCTAGCGGCGGACCACGAATTATGCCCTCATGAGGATCAAGCGGGACGAAACCGCTGCCGCATTACGGCCTACTCTCTACCCGAGGACTCGACCAGGCTTGAACTCTTCACTGCCTACTGGGCAAGTGCGGAAGAACCCGGCCCCCTTCCCCCCAGCATGGTAAGCCGCCAAACTGGCCGGGCGGCTCAGTTTTTCGCCCATGTTGCCAAGGCGGACTTGGCTAGGTTCGACGGCAATGAGCCCGTCGCTGCGGCTGCTCGCCGCATCCTGGAAGAAATAGACCGCATCGAGGATGTCCGCGTTCACGTGTTAACCAACGCAGTGGTACGGGAAAGGGACGTTGACGATCTAGAAATCAGCGGCCGTCGGGTGGAATTTGAGGTCTGGGACCTGGAGCGACTTTACCGGGCGGTCGGAGAGGAGATTACCCGCGATCGCATTGAGGTCGATTTTGAGAAGCTCCTCGGCCGACCGATCGCGTGTCTTGAGATGAAACCCCCACCTGCTGAGTATCAGACGTTCCTCCTTGTGCTCCCTGGCGAGCTGATCTTCAGGCTATACGAGGAGTTCGGTGCTCGCTTGTTCGAGTTCAACGTCCGATCGTTTTTGCAGGTCAAGGGGAGCGTTAACAAAGGCATCCGCAAGACTATCGAGGAGCACCCCGGACGTTTTCTCGCTTACAACAATGGCCTAACCGCTACCGCCGATGAAATAGAGGTTGGCTTATGGCATGGCGAGACCGTGATCAAGCGCCTCAAGGGGTTGCAGATCGTCAACGGCGCCCAAACTACGGCTTCAATCCACCGTGCCAAAAAGGTGGATAAGCTGCCTGTCGACCAAGTGGCCGTTTCGATGAAGCTGACGCTCGTTCCGCCCGAAAAGCTAAACGAGTTTGTACCTCTGATCGCACGGTTCGCTAACACGCAGAACCCGATCCAGCTTGCTGACCTGTCGGCCAGTGATCGCTTCCATCAAAAATTCGAGGATCTCTCCGAAAGAATCTGGAGCCGCGGTGAAACGCGTTGGTTTTACGAGCGCGCTCGGGGCTCCTACCAAGTTGCCCGAGCAAGGTATGGATCGACTGCGGCCAAGCGGCGGGAATTCGACAGAATCATCCCCAAAAGCCAGCATTTCGGGAAGGCCGATCTGGCCAAATACCTTATGACTTGGTGGGGGCTCCCACACGTGGTCAGCAAGGGGGCGCAGAAAAATTATGCCGCCTTCATGTCCAGTTTGCGCAGTCGTATGGGGGATGATTGGGAGCCGGATTCACAATTCTATCGTGACACCATTGCACGTGCTCTCCTGTTCAAGGCGGCTCAGACGGCGGTTCGAAAGGCGAAGCTGCAATCCTATGGCGCGAACGTTGTCACCTACATGGTGGCGAAACTAGCCCTCGATTATGGTCGAGACATAGATCTCGATTTCCTTTGGGACCAGAACTCCGTCTCGTCCGAGATGATTGCTCTGCTGACCGATTGGGCGCCTCAGATTCACGAAGCTATTGTCCAAAGTGCTGGCAAACGGAACGTTACAGAGTGGTGCAAGAAAGAAGGTTGTTGGGATGAGATCAGGGCACTCCAACTCAACCTGCCATCACCACTGCCGCCTGAATTTACCGCCAGCGGAATTGATTCGAATTCAACAGAGGAACATACCGAAAATTGCTCTGTGGAGGACGGTGAGGCTCCGGTCACTGTCTGTACCAGCCTTGATGCCGCAGCATGGGGAAAAATCATCGCCTGGGTAGCAAAGACACCATCGCTGGATGAATGGGACAGGAAGGTTGCACTCACACTTAGCGGTTATGCAATGGACGGATGGCTAAAGGAGCCATCCCTGAAACAGGCAATCCGGGGGGCTCGTATAATAAAGGCCGCGCGAAAAGCCGGGGTTTTCGACAACGATACTCCTTGAAGTACGCCCAGGTCTGTTCCAAAGAGCATCCGGCACAAACTACATGCTCAGAAGCCCTCTGGCCTGATTCCACCACGGCGCCGGCTTGGTTTTCGTTTGGCCTTTATTGCGGACAGCCCAGTGGGTTTTGTCGGCAACGGAGGCCTTGGACCGAAATGCCGGCTCACGATTTCCGAAATTGCCTTCCGTCTTGGGTTCGGTGTCCAGGTCTTCACCTTATCAATAAAATCTTCGTCGCCAATGGCCTGACTGACCAAATCTGCGTCGAATTTGACCTTGACCAGGAGTGGAAAACGAACTGCCTGGCCAGACACGATCCCTTGTCCTGGCCCAAACGTCTGCAGGATATCGGCATCCGCCTCCGATAGGTTCTCCATGACAGAGCGGACGAACGACTTGTCTTTTGGATTCACGAGCCGCAGCACGAGGAAACTGTTGCATTGCGCCAGCGTCGTCTCGTCAAGGCGTGATGGCCGCTGCGATATCAACACCAATCCAGTGCCGAACTTCCGCCCTTCTGTGATAACCTTCCGGATGGTAACCAATGAAGGCGTCTCATCCGTGCCTTCCTGCCTGCTAGGGATGAAGTTGTGAGCTTCTTCGATGATCGCCTGAAAGGGTGGAATGATATCCGTCAGTGTCGATCTGTGATCGAACAAGGCCTCCATGACGATTGATACAATGGCCGACTGATTTAGGTGATCGTACCCTGCCAAGTAAAAAATCGACACGGTGTTGGGCGCTACGATTTCGTCAGGCGCATCAGTCGGATCCGGCATCTCTTCGAACTTGTACGCCTTTAAGCGTTCCTGCTTCCGTAGGCGTTCATTGTTGCGCTCCATCTGACGCAGATTTGCGAGAACAAATTCGAGCGAGCGCTTGACCACACCTATCGTCTGCCCACGAATGTCTGCGATATCGTCGTCAACCTTCTCGCCGGCCTTTTTTTCTTCGCAGCGCTTTCAGCTTTATTAATCATGCGCTGGATGAATGTTGTCGCGGCTTCGCCGTCATCCGGCGGCGTTGTGCTGAGCAACCAACTATAGAACTGCTGTTGTGCGTCACTCAGCCGCCGGCCCATCTTGTCTATCAGATCGGCAATGATGCCGACGTTGTTCGACCGCACCCGGATCATCGGGTAGAAAATGCGGATTTTCGTCTTCGGAAACAGCGCTCGTTTCTCGAAAAAGCCGAGATAGTCGCCATGCGGGTCGAAGATGACCAGCGGATATCCGATCTCGATGAGCTCGCGGATGATCCGTCTTGCTGCAACCGTCTTGCCTCCTCCCGTCATGGCAAGGATGGCCAAGTGGCGCGACACGACCTGCTTTGCTGATAAGAAAACAGACACATCGTCCCTTGCGATCAGGCTTCCGATCAGCAGCTTTGACGGTGTGGGCTTTCTGCGATCGTCATCTCCTGTAAGCAATTGCCGAACGGCGTCCGCAGGCGGGTATAGCACTTCAGCCGAGGGTTTCACCGGGTAGGTCAGAGGTGAGAGCTGAGCCGCTCCTGGATCGTCACCGAACGTCGTTCCTAGAATGAGCACCTCAGCCTCGAGGTGGTCACGGCTGCCAGACAAGACCGTATCGAGAAGCCGTATGTTTTGATCTGCAAGCTCCTGCGCCGCCTCCGCCGGAAAAAAGGGATTGAAACGGTCAATTGAGACGATACGACCCCAGACGGTGGCCACATCTTTCGCGCCATGCGAACCAACCGGCACCTCGACCCGAGTGGCGACGATATCTCCGAGCTTCGCCTGCAGGCTCCGCAGGATGAAGGTGAACTTGTCGGTCGAGGTATTGCCGACGACGGTACCGATTTGAGTCCAGCCTTTTCGTAGGCCTGCGTTAGATGCTTTTTCCGCCTTCGGTGTGGCTCCCTCGTCCATTCGCCCTCTCCAACTCTCCGTATCACGCTGATGGGCGGAACAGCCAGTCCCGCCCTTTCGCCGCAAGAACCCTCTTGGCGAAAGCGACCGCCCGCGGATCACGTTTTTCGAGTGCCTTCTTCAGCAGAACGATCTGGTGCTGCCTCTTGATGCTGCGGCTCATCCATGATGGCACCTTTGCGAATCTATCCACGATATCGAGGCCAACGGGGAATCCATAGGAAGGCAGCAGGCGGCTAGTGTGGAGTATCAGCTCCAGCACGGCCTCGTATTCGGCAATGTTCTCGAATGCCTCAATGCGAAACGGCATCACCAGGTTGGATGGCTTGAGATAAGTCGTCAGCGCCTTGGGGTATCTTTCAATGACACCGTCTGATTTCCAAGGTTCGGGCCACTTGTTGTCAGGGCCTTGGCGATTTACCGGAATAGGTGTCAGATACTCACCTTCCCCCATGACTACATCCAGTAACGACGCGTCATTCAGGCCGTAGAGGATGATCTCATCGCGAATGTCCTTGGCATCCCTCTCTTTCAGAACGCCGTCATCGCGCAGTTTATCCAGAATCCGCCGAAGCACGACTGGATCGCGACCGACAGAGCGCTCGACTACGCCGACTACCGGCACGCCGGTCGTCCTCAATCGATCCAGGAGTTCGAGATAGAGAGCCACAAATTGCCGGTCACTGTCCCTGCCTTGCCATGTGTCTTGGACGAGAAACTTTCGGCAGGCAGCCAAACTGAAGGGTGGGAAGTCTTCAAGCCCGTAAGGAGAGACCGGATTTATGAGCGGACCATGCAGGATGATGACGTCAGGGCGATCCCTGGAGGCGCGGGTCAAGCGATACGCGGCGGCTGTCTCGCCGGCTATTCTCGCAGCATCGCGCAGCTTTGCTATGTCTTGAAAATCATCCTCGTAGAGAATACCGGTCTTGCTAAAAAGATCGTCAACGAGTGCCAGCTCGATATTGAACCGTTCACGGCGGTCGGTCTCATCACCCGGCCTGACAATGTATGATCCCACCCGGATCCCGATGGGAGCCGCTGAAGGAAGGTCGATGCTCGCCACGCCACCGTCGATAAACGCGAAGCACTTGCCCTTTACGCCGGGCCAGAAATCGCCCGGGCGGTATGTCAGCTTGCACAAGAGATCATTGTTATCCAGCAGCCCGCGGACAACCGAAGCAAGAGACGACAATTTGCTGACGAACTGATGCTGCACTTCGTCCGACTGACGAGCGGCAACGTGCAGCATGTTTGCCAGGAACTCGCCCTGGCTGATTCGGACTTCGATGCGCCGACGGATATCTTCGTTAGCGGACATTTACGAATGTGGTCGCTATGATTGACTCAGACTAGCAATCAAAGCGGGAATTTTCAAACGAACATAACATTAATAGTTGCGGTTTGCCGATTAGAGTACAGAGTTACTGCGCCGAAATCCTGAGCCAGAGAACCGCAACGCTCTCTGGCGCGACTAAAGGGGCAAAGCACCGGTCCGGAGATGATGGTTGCGACCGCTCTACGCGGACACCGTCCCCCGATTGAGTCTCATACTCAGGCCAATTACCGGGCCGCTCGCATGGCGCGCACTCCGGGTTCCCGGAATCCGCTATTTCGAGGACCGGTGACGACTTATGAATTCGGCCCCCCTGGTCTGAGACAAGATACATCCGATCATCAGCGCAAAAACCTGGAACCTTCCATCAAGCCGCTTTGTGGAGCGCGTTTGCCAGCTGGCTCGCGCCCGTTAGACTCGCCACTATCGCGGTCATCACCGGCGGGCACACTGCGTTACCCAGAAGCTTGATCTTGTCTCTCCGGGTTCCGAACGGCAGCTTGTAGGCGTCGCCGAACCCCATGGCACGCTGCAGCTCTGGCACCTGCAGCATACGCATCCGTGGGCCGGCCGACGTCCTTTCAACAAGAGCAAATCGGTCAACCGTGGTGATGGTACGAAGAGGGCGGTTGAGTGGCTGCCAGCCCCCGCTGCCATCGCTACCGTAGTAGACGACCAGAAAACTCGCATCGTTCCCGAGCGCGCGCATCGCCCGCTGCGCACGGGCTAAAGTCGGCTTCGCCCGTCCCTTCCTGTAAAGCGGACTGGACGGCCAAGTGCCCACCGGATCCAGAATATCCAGAACAGTCCTCTTGCATGTGGCGGCAGGTGATATGAGGGGCGGTTCTGATTCCAGGTCCCCCATGAGGAAGAGGCGACGCCGACTTTGTGGAACCCCGAAATCTGATGCATCGAGGATCTGCTCGCGAAGCCGGTATCCCGTTTTCTGCAATTCGGACTTGAGCTCCTCATAGCGAGGCCAGGGCCGCATGTGGACAACGTTCTCAAGCACCAACCATCGTGGCTTGAGGATCCGGGCATATCTCAGGACCTGAAAGGCCGTCTGCCGGCTGGCCTCCGACCGGGGAGCACTCCCCTTTGCGCATGTATGGCTTGTACACTCTGGCGATGATAATAGGAGGTCGAACCGCCCAAACCTCTCGATCAGCGCTTCCGGCCGCAAGTGCTCAAGCTTGCTCGTAAACACGCTGGCGTCTGGAAAGTTTGCGGCGAATGTCTTCGTCGCGAGTCCCCACATGTCGATTCCGGCCACTATTTTTGCACCTGCAGCCTGCGCCCCGTAGCTGCTTCCGCCAGCGCCGCAGAAAAGATCAATCGCCTTCACGCCCGACCACATGGATTATCGAACCATTGAATCTCGTTTAAGTAGAACTTACCAGGTTCTGGACTCTACCGCCAGGTCCTTCGATCCATCCCAAGGCTGATCAGGCCGGAGGAGCCCATGACCGATGTCATGACTCCAGAGCAGCGAAGCCGGTGCATGTCCCGCATCCGCGGTCGCAACACCGGACCGGAGCTTGCTCTACGAAAGCGTCTTTGGGCCGAAGGATATCGGTACAGACTTTATGCACCACTTCCGGGTCGACCCGATCTGGTGTTCCCAAGGCTGAAGCTTGCGATTTTCGTGGACGGGTGCTTCTGGCATGGATGTCCGATCCATGGCGTGAAGCCGAAGTCGAATGCGAAGTTCTGGTTGCGCAAGCTGCACCAGAACAAAGTGCGGGACAGACGGACGAACGATCTGCTGCGCGCCGAAGGCTGGACTGTGCTCCGTTTCTGGGAGCACGAGATAAACAGCAGTCTCGACCGGGTCGCGGCGAAAGTGTTGAAGACCTGCAAACAGCTGGATCAGAGGTGGAGATAACCATCTTTGATCAGATGCCAAACTCCGGCTCTGCCGGATCCGCCGCCGCAATGAGAACCGAGGCCGCCGGCCCGATTGCATGACAGGCCGAGGCCCCGATCACCGCTCGCCCGTGCGCGTCTCGGGCATCGACGCCCAGGCGAGAACGAGGCCGGCGAACACGATGCCGGCGAGCCCGAGGAAGGCCGCTTCGGCGCCGTACGCATCGGCCATGAAGCCTGCCAGCGTCGTGCTGAATGCGGCGCCGATTCCCATCGCCGTGCCGAGAATGCCGAGCGTCAGGTTGAAGTGCCCGGTGCCGCGCGACAGATCGGCGGCGACGAGGGGCAGCATCACGCCGAGGACGGCCGCCGAGATGCCGTCGAGCACCTGCACGCCGACGAGCGCGTAGGGATCGGAGACGAGCGCGAACAGCACGCCGCGCACCACGAGTGCGGCGAAGCCGAGCAGCAGCAGCGGCCGGCGGCCCCAGCGTTCGGCCTGCCGGCCGACCCAGGGCGAAAAGAGCGCGACGACGATCTGCGGCACGACCATGCAGGCGGCGATGAGCACGCTTCCCCACTCGTCCGTGCGCATGGTGACGAGCCCGGCGACGAGCGGCAGCATCGCCGCATTGGCGAGGTGGAACAGCAACAGACAGGCGGCGAAGATCAGCAGCGCCGGGTTCTCCACGGCGGCGCGAAGATGTCCTTTCGCACGACGGCGTTCTTCGGCATCCGGCGGCAGGCGTGCGTCCGGCGCGCCGCCGCTCGCCCGGACGGGGTCGATCTCGTCCGCCCGGATGCAGGTCAGCGCGAACAGCGTGGGAAGGGCGAAGATCGCCGTGACGAAGAAGACGGCCTGGATCGAGACCAGATACCCGACCCCGCCCATGACGGCGGCGGCGAAACCGGCGCCGACCGAGGCGAAACGCGCGTTGCGCCCGAGCCGCTCGCCCAGCGCCGCATGGCCGACCAGGCCCAGACTGATCGCGGCGATGGCGGGACTGACCAGGCAGCTCGCCGCGCTGTGCAGCACCTTGGCGGCAAGCACGATCGGAAAGATCGGCCATAGCGCGATTCCGACAGCACTCAGCCCGATCCCCGTGACCGCCAGCGCGGCGATGCGGCGCTTTCCGGGCGTGGCGTCGATGATCGCGCCGCCCGGAATTTGCCCCACGAGCGCGATGATGCCGCCCGCCGTCAGCACGAGGCCGATATCGACCTGCGTCCAGGCATGCGCGGTCAGATAGGCGGCGATGAACGGACCGAAGCCGGTCTGGACGTCGGCGATGAAGAAGTTGAACCAGTCGAGGCCCCTGAGGCTCGACCGCGACGGGCGCCGCACGGCATCGGCCGCTGACGGAACCGCCGTCCGTGGAACATGGCCGCCGGTGTCGCGCGAGGAACGTGTCGCAGGCAGATCTACGGCTCCGCCTTTTCCGGACCGTTCGTCGGCAGGGCGCGCGTGCCGCCGGCCGCCCCCAGCACGACGACGGGCTGGCCCTCCTTGTATTCCGGTGCCGTCTTGACCTGGTCGCGCGTCAGATCGAGGGCGATCTGATCCTGTTCTTCGCCGCGCCCGAACTTCAGCGCGTTCCAGTCGACCGCGATCTTCCGGCTGCCGACGCCGAGGAAGCCGCCGAAGTCGATCACGACCGCGCGCGGCCGGCTGTTGCGGTCGACGATCACATTCACGATGCGGCCCATCTCCTTGCCGTCGCTGTCGCGAACGACCTTGCCGAGGATGCCCTGGATCTCGTCCTTGCCGAGCACCGTCTTCGCCGGCTCTTCATCGGCCTTATCGGCCTTGTCCGCCTCGTCGCCAGCGGCCGGCGCCTTCTCGGCCGGTGCTTTCTCGGTCGACGGTTCCTCGGCCGACCGCGGAGTGGCCTGCACCATGCGCCATGCGTCGCCGTCGGAAAGCGGGGTGGCCGCCCCCGACCCACCGGCCAACAGGAGCACCAGCACCACAACGACGCGAGGAGCGTTGGACATCGGCCACCCCCATGCCTTCGGAACGATAACGAGCGCGGCCATGCGCGCGTTCCGATGGACACGGGCGATCATGCGGCGGACGGCGACGGACGAGGCCGCATCGGCGGCCTCATGACCGTTGCCCGTTACCGTTATCCGTTCGCCGTCGCAGCGGGAAGAGAGATCGGCAGCTCCAGAAGCCTGTAGGCGAGGCGCGCGGCGATGCGGGCGGTCTGGCCGTCCCGGTCCAGGGCCGGGTTCATTTCGGCGATGTCGGCGAGCACGAGCTTGCCCGAGGCGATGACGGCATCGACGATGTCCTCGACGAACTCGAGCGCGACGCCGCGCGCCGCCGGCGCGGAGACGCCGGGCGCGACCCAGCCGGGCAGCACGTCCAGATCGATCGACAGATAGATCGCATCGGCCGCATCGAGGTGCTGCGCCAGTGCGTCCAGCAGCGCGGGCATGTTGCCGGCCCGCATCTGCTCGTCGAGCCAGTATTCGACGCCGAGCCGCCGGGCACGCTCGAACAGGGCCGTCGTGTTGGCAAGCGCGCTGATCCCGAAGCACAGGTAGCGGAATTCGGCCCCCCTCGCCTCGCACAGCTCGGCGATCTGGCGGAAGGGCGTGCCCGAATTCGGGCGCGACGCGCGCCGCAGGTCGAAATGCGCATCCAGATTGATGACCAGAAGACGTTTCGCCGGAAAGCCGTCCCGGAGATGGTCGGCGAGGCCGAGAAAGCTGCCGTAGGCGACTTCGTGTCCGCCGCCGAGCACCACGGGGCGGATGCCGCGGTCCAGCAGCGCCGTGACGCGCCCGGCGAGCTGCGCCTGCGCGGCCTCGAGATCCCCGTCCGTGCAGGCGACGTCGCCCGCATCGTGGATGACGGCCGCGCCATGAACCGGCAGCCGCGCCAGCATCTGCCGAATGGCCGAAGGTCCCTGCGCCGCGCCGGGGCGTCCATGGTTCCGGCGTACGCCTTCGTCGCAGGCGAAGCCGATCAGGCCCGCACCGCCGCTTGCGTCGGGGGGCAACGGCCGCACGACATCCTTGACGCGCAGGATGAGGCCGTCCTCGCCCTGGTCGGCGGGAAGGCCGACCGTGACGTCTATGAAAGACATGTTCGCGATGTTCAGGTTCGGCTGATGACGGCGTCGAGAAAGGACCGCGTGCGCGGGTTTGACGGCGCACCGAAGATCTGCTCCGGCGGGCCCTGCTCGATGATACGGCCCCCGTCCATGACCATGACCACGTCCGCGACCTCGCGGGCGAAGCCCATCTCGTGGGTGACGATGAGCATGGTCATGCCTTCGCGCGCGAGCGTCTTCATGACCTGCAGAACCTCGCCGACGAGCTCGGGGTCGAGCGCCGAGGTCGGCTCGTCGAAGAGCATGACGCGCGGTTTCATGGCGAGCGCGCGGGCGATCGCGACGCGCTGCTTTTGTCCGCCCGACAGCGTGCCGGGATAGGCGTCGGCCTTTTCGGCAAGGCCGACCTTTTCCAGGAGTGCCCGCGCCGCCGCCTCGGCCTCGGCGCGCGGCACCTTGCGCAGCGTGCGCGGGCCGACCGTGATGTTGTCGAGCACGCTCAGGTGCGGGAAGAGATTGAAGGATTGGAACACCATCCCGACCTGCATGCGGAGCGCGTTGAGCGCCCGGTCGGGGATGACCACGCCGTCCTTCACGAGCACGGTGTCGCAGATGGTGATCGAACCCGCCTCGGGCACTTCGAGCGCATTGCAGCAGCGCAGCAGCGTCGACTTGCCGCTGCCTGACGGCCCGATGATCACGACGACCTGCGACGGATCGACGGCGAACGAGACGCGGTCGAGCACCGTGTGATCGCCGAAGCGCTTCACCACGTCGCGGGCGAGGACGATGGGCTGTTGCGGCGACGTCATTGTACGAGCCCTCCGGCACGCAGGCGCGTCTCGATGCGCCGCAGGATGAAGTTCGTCGTGCTGGTGAGCAGCAGATAGATGGCCGCCACGGCGAGGTACACCTCGAGCGAGCGGTAGGAAACCGAGATGATCTTCTGCCCCTCGTGCATCAGGTCGGTGATGGTGAGGAGCGAGACGAGCGCCGAATTCTTGATGAGCGCGATGAACTCGTTGCCGAGCGGCGGGATCATGCGCACCACCGCCTGCGGAATGATGATGATCCGCATCGCCTGCACGTAGGACATGCCGAGCGATCGCGCCGCTTCCATCTGGCCGCGGTCGATCGACTGGATGGCCCCGCGGACGATCTCGGACACATAGGCACCTGAATAGAGCCCGAGGCCCAGGACACCGCAGAAGAAGGCAGGCAGAAGGATGTTGAACTGCGGCAGGCCGAAGAACAGCAGGAAGAGCTGCACCAGGAGCGGCGTGCCGCGAATGCAGGTGACATAGGCCGAAGCCGCGCCATAGATCAGCCGCCGCTTCGGCTCGAGGCGGGCGATGCCGATCAGCAATCCGATGGCACAGCCGAGCAGGAGCGAGGCGCTCGTCACCTCGATGGTGACGAGCGCACCGTGCCCCAGCTCGCGCCAGCCTTCCCAGACCGGTGTGAAATCGAGGTCCATCGATCAGTCCGGCGACGCGATGCGGCTCACTCGCCGGCCTCGAACCACTTCTGGACGAGCCGGTCGTAGGTGCCGTCCGCCTTCAGCTGGGCGAGCGCCGCGTTGAGCGCGCGGGTAAGTTCCGGCGTGTCCTTGCGGACGGCCATGCCGTACTCTTCGGTCGTCAGCTGCTTGTCGAGGACTTTGACCGATGGACGGCTCTTGGCGAAGAGCTTGGCGGCGGGCTTGCCCGTGACGGCCGCATCGACGCGCCCGATCTCCACCAGGTTGAACATCTCCTGGTTCTTCTCGACCTCGACGCGGATGACCTTCGGATAGTTCTCCTTCAGGAAGTTGACGGACTTCGTGCCGACCTGGACCGACACGCGCTTGCCGTCGAGATCCTCGGGCCCGTTGATCGCGGTATTGTCCTTCCGCACCAGGATGACGAGGCCGCCCGGGTAGTACGGATCGGTGAAGTCGACGACCTTCCTGCGCTCCTCGGTGATGTAGATGGCCGAGACCGCCATGTCGAAGCGCTTCGCCAGCAGGCCGGGAATCAGGCCCTTGAAGTCGATCTGGGTCCACTCGACCTTCTTGCCCATGATCTTGGCCATGGCTTCGACCAGCTCGATGTCGAAGCCCGTCATCTTGCCGTCTTCGACGTATTCGAACGGCGGGAACGTCGCATCCGTCGCGACGCGAAGGACATCACCGGACTGCGCCCTGGCCGTGCCCAGCAGGACGATCGTGCCGACGAATGCGAGGGCAAGCTTTCGTAACAGACTCATTTCGTGGTTCTCCCGATTTAGGTTGTGGTCAGGACCGTGAAAGCGCTTCGGTGACGGCCTGCGCCGCCTTGATCGTCTGGGCAATGAACTCCTGCGCACGCGGGCCGACGCGCACGCTCGGGGCCATCAGGCTGATGCTGCATTCGAGACGCGCGCCGGGCGCGAAGACCGGAACGCTGACGCCCCAGACGCCGGCATCGACCTCGCCTTCGCTGACGGCAAACCCCTGCCGGCGGATGACGGCGAGTTCGTCCATGAGCGCGCGGCGCTGATCTTCATCTTTCAGCAGGCGCTCGATCGTCGCGTTGCAGACCTCCTGCGGCAGAAAGGCGAGCAGCGCCTTCGCCGATGCCCCGCGGATGAGCGGCTGGGATCGTCCCCGGCTGAACGAACAGCGCAGCGAAAGCGGACTCTCGACCATCTCGATGCACAGCACCTCGGTGCCGACGGCCTTCATCAGGCCGACGCTTTCCTGCGTGCTCAGCGACAGCTTCTGCATCTCGGGCAGCGCCAGCGCGAGGACACGCGACGTACGATCGAAGTTTCCGGCCAGTTGCAGGCAGGCAGGCCCCAGCCCGTAGCCGACCTCGCGCCCGAGATCGGACACGAACCCGCGCTTCTTCAGCAAGGTCAGAAGGCGATAGGCGCTGCTGGTGGGAAGGCCCGTGGTGTCGCAGATTTGCTTGACGGTCTGCGGCGCCGGCGCCGTCGCGACGGCAAGAAGAACGTCCAGCAGGCGCTCCGCGCTCGACATGACCGAAATACCCCCCGATGAGGCAAACCATATTCTCACTATACGGGAATGACAACCATGATTTTTGAGAAATAGGAACCCGGATCTCGCCCCGGTTTCGGGTCCGCGGCGCGTCGACCCGATGGCCGGGAGACCCGGAGCATGGGCGCGCACGTGCGACTTTCGTGCCAGCACCGGCGAATCGCGCCGACGTCGCACCGGTCGCGTGCGCCGACCATGGCGGCAGCGACATGCGCGCGCCCCGTCCGCGAGATGGGTGAAACACTCTCATCCACGCATTCAACTTGCTCGTTTGTCAGGCGCCGCACGGCGCTCGACACTGCGGACATGGTGCAGTCGAAACAGGAGCCGCCGATGTCGAGCCCGGTCCTCTGCGAAGTTGTCGAAGGTATTGCGACCGTTACCCTGAACCGCCCGGAAACGCTGAACGCTATCAACTACGCGATGGCCGATACCCTGCTCGCCGTGTTGGAGGCGATCGAGGCGGACGAAAATATCGGTGCCATCATCGTTACGGGTGCGGGAGAGAAAGCCTTCTCAGCCGGCGCCGACATCAAGGAGTTCTCCGGAAGCATCCGCCAGGGGCCGGCCGTCGCCGTGCGCGATTTCGTCCGACGCGGCCAGGCCATGACCGCGCGGCTGGAAGCGTTTCCCAAACCCATCATTGCCGCCGTCAACGGCCTTGCCTTCGGCGGCGGCTGCGAGATCATCGAAGCCGTCCATCTGGCTGTCGCCAGCGAGCGCGCCCTGTTCGCCAAGCCCGAGATCAAACTGGGCATGCCTCCCACCTTCGGCGGCACGCAGCGCCTGCCGCGACTCGCCGGCCGCAAGCGAGCCTTGGAATTCCTTCTGACCGGCGACCCGTTCCATCCCGACAAGGCGTTGGAGATGGGGCTCGTGAATCAGGTCGTCGCCCATGACCAGCTCATGCCCGCGGCCCGCAACCTTGCCCGTCGCATCATGCGGCATTCGCCGCTGGCCACTGCGCGCATCATCACGGCCGTGTGCCGTGGCCTGAACATGACAATCGGCGAGGGACTTCAGATGGAAAGCGAGCAATTCGCCCGCGTCGCCCCCACGAACGACATTCGCGAGGGGATCGATGCCTGGATCGAACGCCGGCCGCCGATCTTTACCGGAACATGAGCGCCGAAATGAGCAAAGGTGCCCGCAGCCGAAGCAGAGCCCGATTCATGCCGGCGCATGCCGTTGGTCGAAGCGATTCTGCCCTCTGCTTTCCTTCGCCGCGACGGGGGTGATCTCCTTGCCGGACGAACGCCCGTCACGTGGCTGCGTCGCCGTCTTGAACTCGTCCCGAATCCAGTTGCGAAACGCGACGACCTCGGGCCGCGCCAGCGATTCGCGTCCCGCAACCAGCCAGTAGGCGGTCGCGCAACGTCGCGGCGGCGCCAGGACCGGCACCAGACGCCCTGCCGCAACATCCGCTGCAATCAGCGGCAAGCGGCCGATCGCGACGCCCAGCCCCTGCGCCGCCGCCTCCAGCGCCATATGAATCGTGTCGAAACGCAGCCCGCGCCGCGGATTTTCCAGATGGACATCGGCCAGGGCGCACCAACTGTCCCAATCTTCCGTGACGTTTGCCACGTGCAGCAAGGTCGCCGCGCCAAGATCCTGCGGCGTACGGATGGTTGCCGCCAGGGCCGGCGCACAAACCGGTACGAGTTCCTCCTTTGCCAGGCAGACGGCATAGAGATCCGGCCAATTGCCACGCCCCATGCGAATGGCCAGATCGATCCCATCGCGCGGAAACTCGACATGCCGATGCGCGGTATCCAGCGACACTTCGATGTCGGGATACTTCTCGCTGAAGCGGGGCAGGTTGGGAACGAGCCAGCGCAAACCGAAACTCGGCGCCACGCTGACGGCGAGCCGGCCGCTCGGCCGCCGCCCCGGCACGGCCTCCGTGGCCTTCGCGAGGAGCTCGAGGGCATGACGCACCGACGGCAAATAGGCGGCGCCGGCCCCCGTCAGGACGAGACCGCGGCGTGCCCGGGCAAAGAGCGACACGCCGAGCCAATCCTCCAGGGACCGGATGCCATGGCTGACAGCGCTGGGCGTCACGTTCAGCTCTTCTGCCGCCAGCTTGAAACTCAGGTGTCGCCCGGCCGCTTCGAACATGCGCAGTGCATTCAGCGGGGGCAGTCGATACGCCATGGCCGAATCCCCGATCTCGACACCCAAACCTTACCGATTCGCGCCGTGGCGCCAATTGAATTAGCTTCGCGCTTCGGGTGAGCGCAGTTCATCCGAACGGTCACGACGGCCGGCGCATCGTCACGGCAGGTTTTCCCGCAACACGACGCCGATCCGCACCGGCTCGACGCCGGGCGGTGTGTCCTTTCGCTCGCGCAGATCGACGAAAGTGGACGAAATGGCAGGTCAAATTCCGCTCGGGCGTCTGGGCGAACCCGACGATGTCGCGAACGTCGTCCTGTTCGTCGCCTCGGACGCCGCCTGCTTCATGACCGGGGCGTTTCTCGACGTCAACGGCGGTTTCGTTCTCGCGTAAAAAGACGTCACGGCGCCGGGCGGGCGTGGGAGCGGATACCGCGCCCGCGGCGCCGTCTCTTTCTCGACGTCACGAAGCGCGCGAGCTGGTGTCCGGGCTCGCGTGCCGGAGGTTGCGGCACAACAGGACGACGACCGGATACGCCCACACGAGAAGCGTCACGACGCCGAGCACGGCCGACAGCGGCCGTTCGAAGAAGATCAGCAGCGATCCGTTCGACTTTATCATGCTGTTGACGAAGGTTTCCTCGACCACCCGCCCCAGCACGAGCCCGAGCACCATCGGTGCCGCGGCATAGCCGTTCGCCTCCATGATCCACACGACGACGCCGATGACCAGCATCACCCAGACATCGAAGACGGCGTTGTTGGTCGCGAAGGCACCGATGACGCAGAACAGGAGGATGAGCGGATAGAGAACGCCCGGCCGGATCATGAGGATGCGGCGGCCGAGATGGATCGCGGCGATCCCGAGCGGCACCATCAGGAAATTGGCGAGAAAGAAGACGACGTAGACGGCCGCGATGAGATCGGGACTGCTCGTGAACACCGTCGGCCCCGGCGTGAGCCCCTTGATGAGCAGGACGCCGATGACGATGGCCGTTATCGAATCGCCCGGAATGCCGAAAACGAGTGCGGGGATATAGGCGCCGCTCAATGCCGCGTTGTTCGACGCGGAGGCCTCGACGACCCCCTCAACGTGACCGGTTCCGAACTTTTCCGGCGTCCTGGAGAAGCGCTTGGCGACGGCGTAGGAAATCCATGCGGCGATGTCCGCGCCCGCCCCGGGCAAGGCGCCGATCAGCGTTCCCAACACGCTGCCGCGCGCCAAGCCCTTGCGATGCTGCCAAAGCACCCGCGCCTGTCCTTTGAGGATGCTTCCCCGGATCGGCGGCGGAACCGGCAGGGGCCGGCCGAGATTCGTCGCCTTGCGCATCAGCTCCGCCACCGCGAAGGCGCCGATGAGAACGGCGATCAGCGACACCCCGCCCTGGAGATCCATGCTGCCGAAGGTGAAGCGCGGAAAACCCATCACCACGTCGAGACCGATCATCGACAGCAGCAGGCCGAAACACAGCGACACGATTCCCTTGAGCGGGCTTCCGATCGACACCAGCGTCGCGCAGGACAGGCCGAGCAGCGCGAGCCAGAAGTACTCGACGCTCGAGAACGACAGCGCGAAATCCGCAAGCTGCGGCGCGGCGAAGACGAGAACGATCGTCCCGAAAATGCCACCGAGCGCCGACGCCGTCATGTTGGTGCCGAGTGCGAGGTCGAGCCGCCCTTTTCTGTTGAGCGCGAAGGTTTCGTCCGTGTAGGCGGCCGACGCCGGCGTGCCGGGAATGCGCAGGAGTGCGGCCGGAATGTCGCCCGCGAAGATGGCCATGGCCGAACAGGTCACGATCGCGCCGATGGCGGCAACGGGCGGCATGAAGAAGGTGATCGGCACCAGGAGCGCGGTCGCCATCGTCGCCGTCAGCCCGGGTGTTGCCCCGACGAAGAGGCCGAACACGGCCGCGAGAAACATGACGGCCGCGATCTCGGGCGACAGAACGACGTGCAGGGCGTCCCAGAACGTGGTCATTGGAACCACAGCTCGATGGGACCGGCGGGCAGCGGAACGCGCAGCGCCATGACGAAGAAGGCATACAACGCGACGCTCGCCACCGCCCCGGCGAGAAGCGCCGCACCGACGCGCTCGCGCCAGGCGAGCGCCATCGCGAAAACGACCGCCGCGCCGACGACAATCGTCCCGACCAGCGGGGCCAGCAGCGCGTAGGTCGCAATGCCGGCGGGCACGATCGCGATGGCGACGAGCGTGCCGGGCCGCCGCATCCAGTCCTCGATCCGAAGGGCCCGGCGGTTACGATCGAACAGAGCACGACCGGCGACGATCAGACCCGCCGCCGCCATGATCGTGCCGACGATGGTCGGAAACAGGGCGGGGCCGACCGCCTGTCCGCCCGGGGCCGGAAAGCCCCGGGCGACCAGCACGGCCGCGATGCCGAGCAGCGCGAAGGCGAGCCCGGTTACGGTGTCCGGAAGGCGCAACGCCCGGTCCCTCAATCGCGTTGACGCAACCCCAGTGCGCCCATGATCTCGCCGTTTCTCTTGTGCTGCTCGGCGAGGAACGCACCGAATTCGTCGCCTTTGGCCCAGGCGGTGCCGAAGCCGCGCTCGTTCATGAAGGTGCGGAACTCATCCGACGTCGCAACCTTCTCCACGGCCGCCGTGAGCTTGTTGACGACGTCGGCGGGCAGGCCGGCCGGCCCGGCGACGCCGCGCCACGTACCGCCGGCGTAATCTTCGCCGATCGCCTCCTTTACGGTCGGCACGTCGGGAAAGGCGGCGATGCGTTCGCGGGCGAGGACGGCGAGCGCCTTGACGCGCCCGGCATCGACCATCGCCTTGCCCTCCGGCAGGGAGGACGGAATGATGTGCACGCCGCCCGCCGCGAGTTCCTGGAATCCTGGAGCCGCACCCTGGCTCGGCACCACGGCGACCGCCTTCGGGTCGATGCCGGCAAGCTGGAGCAGGCCGGCGAAGGCAAGATGATAGGCTGCCCCCACCGGCATGCCGGAGAGCTTGTAGGTCCCGGCCGGCGCCTTGCGAATCTCGTCCAAGGCATCGCGGAGCGACTTCCACGGGCTCGACGCCGCGACATGGAACGCGCCCGCATCGAAATTGATGAGCGCGATCGGCGTGAGCTTCTCGTACGTGAACTGCGCCGTGTTCGCCCACCAGTAGGTCGTGATCTCGGCGGTCACGAGACCGACCGTGTAGCCGTCGGGTTTACTGGTGACGATCTCGTTGTGTCCGATGACGCCGCCGCCGCCGGTCCGATTGATGACGTTGACCGGCTTGCCGAGCTCCTTCTCGAGGCCGGCGGCGAGCATCCGCGCGACGGCATCCGTGCCGCCGCCGGCGGCCCACGGCACGATCAACGAGACGGGCCGCTCGGGCCACGCGGCCTGAGCGCTGGCCGTCGTCGCGACGAGCATCGCGGCGGCAATGAAACTGCGTAACGTCATGGCGATCTCCTCCTCAGGTTTGTCGGGGTGTTGATGCTCCGGCCTGGCGATGTCGCATTTCCAGATTGGCCTGTGTCGTTCCCAGGACCTGATGCATGGCGGCACGCGCGCCGTCGGCGTCGCGCCGGGCGATCGCTTCCGCGACGGCGGCGTGATTGGCGAGGTTCTCCTCGAACCAGTCGACGGTGAGTTTGAACACGGCGCTCAGGATCGAGTCGATCGCGCCGCGGAAACTCTGCAGCACGGGATTATGGGTCGCATCCAGGATCGCCAGGTGAAAGTCCCTGTCGGCGGCGACGGCGGCCTCGGCATCGGCGCCGGCGCTCTGCATGCCGGCGAGTGCCGCGAAGATGCGCCGGTGGTCTTCGGCGTCGGCCCGGAGTGCCGCCAGGCTCGCCGCGGCCGGCTCGACGATGGTGCGAACCTCCTCGAGCGCGAAGAGGAGATCACGGTCGAAACCGCCGTCGCCGGTGAGCCACATCAGCACGTCGCGGTCGAGCAGGCTCCAGTCGCAGCGCGGCCGCACGCGCGTGCCGCGGCGCGGCTTGACACTGACCAGTCCCTTGGCGGCGAGGGTCTTGATCGCCTCGCGCACGACGCTGCGGCTGACGCCGAACCGCGCCTCGAGTTCGGGTTCCGGCGGCAGGGTCGCATTCTCCGCAATCTGCCCGCGCGCGATCTCGGCCCCGAGCGTCGCGACCACCACGCCGATTCTGCCTGGCTTCGCGCGGGACGTCATGCCGCGTCAGAACTTTCCGTACGTAAGATAAGCCTTCTGCGGATCCTCGCCGGCGCGAATGGCCCGACGCAGCGCCGACTCGGTACCGACCGCCCCCTCGACCTTGGCGATGATGCTTTCCGCGTGGCTCTTCGGAATGACGATGATGCCGTCCCGATCAGCGAGAACGTAGTCGCCGGTTTCGATGATGACGTTCCCGATCGCGACGGGCTCGCCGAACGCCTCGGGACGCCAGGCGGCAACGATGTCGATCGGCGTCGTATAGCGGCAGAAGACCGGAAACCCCATGGCGCAGATCCGTTCCGTGTCGCGGCAACCGCCATCGACGATGTAGCCGCGCACGCCCCTGTGCTTCAGCGCTTCGGCCGACAGTTCGCCCATCAGCGCCCGCACGTCGTCCTGCGGCTGACAGACGACCACGTGGCCGCTCGGCGCGCGGGACAGAAGCCCGGTCCATTCGAGTAGCGAGGTGTGGGCGTCGATCGTCGGGTCGGGACGTCCCCGGACCGTGAACGCGGGCCCCGCAACCTTCATCTCGGGCGTGAGGCCGACGATCGTGCGCGGCAGGACGCCGGGACGAAACCCCATGTCGCGCATCACGTCGTAGACGACGCCCGTGTAACAGGCCTCCAGTCGCTCGGCGAGCGAGTTCATCGCGTCCTCCCAACGGCGAGTTGTTCGTGATACCGGCTTGAGCTTGGCACAGGCGGCCACCTCATGCAACAATCATCAGATGTTTGTGATCTGATGATTTGGAAGGACACCGCGTCATGACCGGCCACCGCTTTCACGGCGTCTACCCCGTCCTCTACGCCTTCTTCGGGCCGGATGGCCGCCTGGACGTCGAGGCGATGCGCCGGCAGGTCGAGCACTGCGTCGCGGCCGGCGCGCACGGGCTCATGGTGCTCGGGCTCGTCACGGAAGTGACCAAAATGGACGTCAACGAGCGGCGCGCGGTGGTGGAGTGCGTCAACGAACTCAATGCCGGCCGCCTACCTCTCGCCGTGACGGTGGCCGAACCGTCGGTCGAGACGCAGATCGCGTTCGCCCGTGCCGCCCGCGCCTGCGGCGCCGACTGGGTCATCCTGCAGCCGCCTGCCGCACGCTGCGGCGGCGAGGCCGAGCTGATCCGCTTTTTCGGCCGCGTCGCCGACGCTCTCGATTTCCCGGTCGCGATCCAGCACAACCCTTTCAATCTCGACGTCTGGCTCTCGGTCGAGGGCATGGTCGCGCTGCACAGGCAGCATCCCAACATCACCGTGCTGAAGGGCGAAGGTACGGCCGTCGAGACCGAGCGCCTCGTCGCGGCGACCGACGGCAAGCTCGCCGTGTTCGGCGGCCACGGCGGCATCGAATATCTCTCCGTGCTCAGGGCCGGCGCGGCCGGCCTCATCCCGGCGCCGGACTGCCTGCCCGTTCAGGTCCGTATCTATGAGCTGTTCCGAAAGGGAACGCCCGAGGCCCTGGCCGAGGCGGAACGCCTCCACAAGGAGGTCCTGCCGCTCATCGTGTTCATGATCCGCTCGATCCCCGGGCTGCTGTGCTACGGCAAGCGCTTCATGGCGCGGCGTCTCGGCATCGATCGCGTCTACGACCGCGCCCCCGCACTCGCGCCGACGGCGTTCGGTCTCGCCGAGATCGACCGCCTGTTCGAAGCCCTAAGCGCCCTCGAACGCAAGGAAGGGCTCGCGCTGCATCATCAACACCGGACATCGGACGTCATCGACGCCGGACCCGGTGCTTGATGTTGCTCCCGGGCAGTATGACCGCACGTTCCATCGGCTTCCACTTATCCTTGCTCCTCCTTACTCCTGCATCGTTCGGCTGCCTTGCGTCGCATCTCGGCTCGAGTGTAACGCCGAAGCGGCCGGCACGCGCCCCGCCCGAACCGGGCGATTGGGAACCGAGGCGCGCGCAAAACGATGAAAGGCGGAGCGACCGTGACCGTATGTCCCGCCCCGTGCGCAACCGCCGTTTGTCCTGAATGACGCCGCCCCGACCCTACAAGCTGGATCCGCCGCTAGACCTCCGCCGCGACCATGTCCTGGGAAATCCGACGGCGGAAATGACCCTGGTCGAATACGGCAGCTACGCCTGCATCTACTGTCATGCCGCGCATGACGTCATCACCAACCTCCGCGACCGCTTCGGCGATCAGATGCGGTACGTCTTCCGGCACCGTCCGATCGCCGGCAGCGACGAGGCATGGACGGCCGCCGTCCTTGCGGAATACGCGTTCGAGACGACCGGTCAGTTCTGGGCGGTGCACGACGCCCTGATGAAGCGCGGGCCAACGTTCAGCCCCGACGATTTCGCGAAGATCGCCGCCGAATTCGCGCTGCCGCCGCACGACGGCGCGCATGCGCCGGCATGGCAGGCGGCGGAGCGACGCGTACGCGAGGACAACCACAGCGCCCAACGCAGCGGTGCGCTGGTGACGCCGACCTTCTTCATCAACGGCCGCCGCTACGAGGGCGCCTGGGACGAAGCGGCGCTGGCCGAGGCGATGCTCGGCTCGCTCGGCCACCGACTGCATACGGCGACGCTGAATTTCGTCCGCTGGGCACCGTCCACCGGATTGCTCCTCCTGCTCATGTCGATCCTTGCGGTCGCGCTGGTCAACTCGCCTCTCGGCCCGGCCTTCGAGTCCTGGTGGCACACGCCGTTCGGGATTCGTCTCGGTGATGGCGCTTTCGCCCTGCCGCTTCTCGAGTGGATCAACGACGGGCTCCTGAGCATCTTCTTTCTCGTCGTCGGGCTGGAGATCAAACGCGAGTTCACGGTCGGGCGCCTTGCCACGTGGCGCGCGGCAGCACTACCCGTCGCGGCGTCGATCGGCGGCATCGTCGCGCCCGCACTCATCTATCTCGCGGTGGCCCCGCCGGGTCCGCTGCTCGCCGGATGGGGCGTTCCCATTTCGACCGATACCGCCTTCGCGATTGCCCTCGTCGTCCTGCTCAGCGAGCGCGTTCCGGTGGAACTGCGGGTGTTCCTGTCAGCGGCCGTCATCGTCGATGATCTGGTTGCCATTGCGGTGCTGGCCCTGTTCTATTCGGGCGACATCGACATGGGCTATCTGGCCGCGTCGGTCGCCATCACCGGCTCCCTGATCGCGCTCAACCGCTGGGGCATCTATCGTGCCCTTCCCTATGCGGTGCTCGGCGTCATCCTCTGCGCCTGCCTGCACGCATCGGGACTGCACGCCACCTTGGCCGGCGTGATCCTCGCCATGGTGACGCCGACGCGCCCACCCGCGAACCTGCATGCCCTCATGGCCCAGGCCGAAACGGTGATCCAGGCCGAGACCAGCCGCGCCGACGGCGCCGTCCTGCGCCACGGGCCGTCGGAACCCGCCTTGCGCGCGCTGGACGTTATTCATGACCGGATCGAGTCGCCCGCGAGCAAGCTGCTTCGCTCGATCGAGCCGTGGTCCAGTTATGCGGTATTGCCCGTCTTCGCACTCGCCAATGCCGGGGTGGCATGGTCCGCCGACGTCATGACGGGACACGCAAGCCTCATGCTGGCGATTATCCTGGGACTGGTGATCGGCAAACCGGTCGGAATCGTGCTGGCCGCATGGCTCGCGGTGCGTACCGGCATCGCCGTGAAGCCTGCCGCCTACACATGGCGCCAGTTGTCGGGCGCCGGCGCGCTCGCCGGCGTCGGTTTCACGATGTCGCTGTTCATCGCGCGCCAAGCCTTTCCCGACGCGGAATTCGCCGCGGCGAAGATCGCGATCTTTCTTGCTTCGCTGATCGCCGGCGGCTTGGGTGTGCTGATCCTGTGGCGGCGGGAAGAAAAAGAAGAACTGGCGGAAGAACCTGCCCGCGCAAAACAACCAGGTTGATCCGCGCACATCGCGCGGTATTCGCGACGGGCCACCCAGCGGCAAGTCGGGCGGGACTACTATGCGTCGCCCGCGCGTTGTTCTTTGTATGACCGAATCTCATGCCACCTGGGCCATGTGGCGGATGCGTCGGTGGCCACCAGCCATGCGCATCGTGGTACTGTCGGCAGCACTCATTCTCGCGGGCTGCGCCGAGCGTACGTGGTCCGATTACGGCGATGGCGGCTATGGTGGATACGGACCCGGCTACGGGTACGGCCGGTACTATCCGTACTATGGAGCGTATCCTTACTGGTATTCGCCCTACCCCTATGCCGGGCCTTGGTGGAACGACGACGTCCGACCGCCGGTCAAGAACGGTCCTGACGCCAAGCCGCCTCCCGCCAGCGGATCGCCACCCGAATTTCGGCGCAAGCGTGAACAGTCGCGACCGAAGGTCAATGCCCCAGCCGGGGCAGCGGAACGTCGCGGCATCGGGCAACCGCAACAACCGGCACCGCCCCGGAAAAAGCGCTGATGACGCAGTCCCCTCTGCGCCCGCCTAAACGGCGGGCAGGATCGCAAAGTCGTCGGCGGTAAGCGCCGTGGGCGCGACGGCAATCAACACGACGGCGTTGCCCTCGCCAAGGTCGAGCACGGCCGTGCCGTCCGCATCGGCCGAGACTCTGGCGAGCGCGTCCGCCGCGGTGGCGATTCCCGCCGTTCCCGTCGCGATGGCAAGCGTGTCGGTGCCCGGCTCGAAATCGAGAACATGATCGACGCCGCTCCCGGCGCCGAAGACGAACACGTTCGGATCGAGTCCGCCCGCCAGCACGTCGTTGCCGGCACCGCCCGTGAGCGTATCCATGCCGGCCTCGCCGAACAGGAAGTCGTTGCCGTCGCCGCCATCAAGCCTGTCGTCGCCGTCGAAGCCGTAGAGCAGGTCGTCGCCCAAGCCGCCGGCGAGCGTATCGAGGCCCGCCTCGCCGTCGATCCAGTCGCGGCCATCGAGGCCTTCGATGGTGTCGTTGCCGTCGCCGCCCGTCAGGATATCCGCGAATTGCGTGCCAGAAATCGTGTCGTCACCCGGCGTAGCGCCCGGCGCGGGAAGATTCGGATCGACGAGATTGGTCATTTTTCCTCCGTGTCACGGCCTGTGTCCGTGCTGTGGCGCGATGGCCTTGCGCAAACCGTGTCCATGACAACCGCGGAGAATCCGGCCGGGTTCCCCGGCCGATGTCGTGCGTCGCCGCCGCATCGGATGCGTTTCGCCGCGCCGCTTCCGATCGGGCCGTCGGATGAATTCGGCGTGGTCGAACCGGGCGGCACCGTTTTGAAACGGAACCGCCCGGTCCGTGGGAGACACAACGGCGCGTTTGGGAAACGCACCGCCGTCTCGAACCGGTGGGTGCGACGCGAGCCCCACCGTCGCCCCTGTTCAACTCGCCGAATCGGCCTGGTATCGCCCGGACCTGGCGCGGCCGCGGCAGGCCGCGGCTCATACCTGCATTACGCAAGCTTCATGCCAGCGGCGCCACACATCGATTGCGGCCGAACCGGCATGCGAAAGCAGACACATCGCAGCATGCGCGACGTCGTGATGCGATCGGATACGAAAGAGTCTGCCGCCGAACGAAGCAGGGATCAGGTCATGTGCCTAAAGAAGAATCGACGACTGGATGGACGGCACCCGACCGATCCTTTCTCGCCGGCGGCGGCAGGCGAACAGTTGAACCGCAGGCTCCGTGTGCCGTCTTGCCCGCATCCATTGGACCGAAGGTTCTTTCAGGACGGAAGACCGGCCATCAGCAGCCCCTGGCGATGGTGCGCGCGGTCGCTTTCGTGCCGGTAATGCAGGGTCGCGAGATAGCTCTCCACCGAGAATGCCGGCTCGAGCCGCAGCACTTCCTGTGCATGGGCCTTCGCCGTCGCCTCGTCGCCTGCCTGCGCATGGGCGGCGGCGAGAAAGGCATGATGCGTGTGATCCGGCCTGCCGATGCGCCGAAACGCCCCGATCGCGTCGGGATAGTGACGCGCCACGTAATAGGCGCGGCCGAGATGATTCCAGAACCGTTCGGGGTGATACGGATTGAGGCGCATCGCCTTCCTGATCCACTCGACCCCTTCGACCGGCCGGCCGAGCCAGGTCAGGACCTCGCCCTGCTGCACCACGATGAGATCGCTGTTGGGATTCAGGCTCAATGCCCGTTCCTGGTGATAGACAGCGGCGTCGAGATCGTCGCGCGCCACGTTCACGGCGGCCAGGATGCGGTGAACGTCGCTGTCGTTGTCGTCCAACGACAGCGCGATCCGCAGCTCATCGACGATCTGATCGAAGACCGCGTTCCGATCCGCGCACCAGCCGTAAACCCAGGCCTGTCCCAGGATGCAGCTTCGCCAGGCATGCGCGTGCGCGTATTTCGGGTCGAGCGCGAGCGCCCGGTCCATCATTCGCAGCGCCTCGGCGTTGTCTTCCCGGGTCGAGCGGTGATGGAGCACCTTGCCCGCCAGGACGCATTCGTAAGCCTCCATGTTCTCCGTCCGCTTGCGCCCGCCGCGCTGTTGCGCGGCGGCTTCGATCCTGCCGGGCAGTACGGCCGCGATTGCGGCCGTCATTTCGTCTTGGATCGAGAAAATGTCCTCGAGCTGGCGGTCATAGCGCTCGGCCCACACGTGGCAATCCGTCTCCGCGTCGATCAGCTGCACCGTCACGCGGACGCGATGACCGGCCTTGCGCACGCTGCCCTCGACCACGTACTCGACGCCGAACTCCCCGGCGACGTCGCGTACGTTCACGGCCTTTCCCTTGTAGACGAAGCTCGAGTTCCTGGAGATGACGACGAGGTCCCGGAAACGGGACAGCTCGGTGATGATGTCCTCGGTCAGCCCGTCGGCGAAGAACTCCTGTTCCGCATCGCCGCTCATGTTCATGAACGGCAGCACGACGATCGACGGCTTGCGGGAGAAGGTGCGCGGCGCGGCCTCCTTCGCCGGCGCGATCGTCGCCTGGGGATCGAGCAGGACGCGAAAGGCGCAGATGGGCCGCGCGATGTTCTTGACGTTCTGCGGACCGAGGTCCTCGAACGCGATGTCGAGCCTGCTGCCGATCTGGTCGCGAACCGCTTGCGAGACGAAGATGCCGCCGGGCTCCGACATCGCCTGCAGGCGTGCTGCGATGTTGACGCCGTCGCCGAAGATGTCCCCGTCTTCGACGATGACGTCGCCCAGATTGATGCCGATGCGGAACTCGATCCGCCGGTCCGGCGCCACGTCCGCATTCCGGCGCGCCATCCGGCGCTGAATCTCGACGGCGCATTGAACCGCGTCGACGACGCTCTGGAACTCGACCAGCATGCCGTCGCCGGTGGTCTTGATGACGCGGCCTTTGGCTTTGGCGATCGCCGGATCGATCAGCTCGAGCCGATGCGTCTTGAGCCGCGCAAGCGTCCCGGCTTCGTCAAGCTCCATCAGCCGGCTGTAACCGGCCATGTCCGCAGCAAGCACGGCCGCGAGCCGGCGTTCGACGCCTGCCTGTGTCATGTCGCCCGAGCCGTCATATGTGGCGCCCTGCTCGCCGGTATCGGCCCTTTGGCCGATCTGCAGTCATCCCGTGAGGCCGGTTCCCCGCGAGGACGGAGGCTACGCAACGAGCCTCTGCCGCGCTTGTTCTCACGCGATCGTGCTGTCTTTCCATAAAATCCTATGGCACGTGCTCGGTCGAGGCAAGGTCGCGTGCGACTTAAGAAGACGGATGCGGATCTCTTGAATCTTCGTGCGACGGCGAATGTCCGCGACGAACAGGCATCCGACCTCAAGCTCGCCTCGCACCACATTGAATCGGATTGGATCGGTCTTGGGCACTGTCGGAGATCCTCGCGCCGCACCGCGTCGTCGCGGCCCGCTGACGCTTGGTGCCGCAATGTGCTATCAGGCGCGCCCATGTTGACGTTGAACGCCGTCACCGTGCGCCTGGGCGGCCATGTCGTATTGGATCGCGCCTCCGCATCGATTCCGCCGGGAAGCCGCGTCGGGCTCGTCGGGCGCAACGGCGCGGGCAAGTCGACGTTGCTGAAGATCATCGCCGGCATCGCCGAGACTGACGGCGGCACGGTCGAGACGCCGCGCAACACGCGCATCGGCTATCTTGCGCAGGAAGCGCCGGGCGGCACCGCGACCCCGTTCGAGACCGTGCTCGCCGCCGATACCGAGCGCACGCGCCTGTTGGAAGAGGCCGAGCGCACAACGGACATCCATCGCATCGGCGAGATCCACGACCGGCTCAATGCGATCGAAGCCCATGCCGCGCCGGCACGCGCGGCCCGCATCCTGGCCGGCCTCGGCTTCGACGAGGCGGCGCAGCATCGACCGCTCGATTCCTTTTCCGGCGGATGGCGCATGCGCGTCGCACTGGCCGCCCTGCTGTTCGCCGAACCGGACCTGCTGCTGCTGGACGAGCCGTCGAACCATCTCGACCTCGAGGCGACGATCTGGCTCGAATCCTTCCTGAAGACGTGCCGCGGGACGCTGCTGATCGTGAGCCACGAGCGCGACCTGTTGAACAACGTGGTCGATCACATCCTGCACCTGGAGGGCGGCAAGACCACCCTTTACGCCGGCGGCTACGACGCCTTCGAACGCCAGCGGCGCGAACGCCAGGCGCAGGTCGAGGCGCTGCGGCTCCGCCAGGAAGCGAAGCGACAGAAGCTGCAGGCCTTCATCGATCGCTGGCGCTACAAGGCCCACACGGCGCGCCAGGCGCAGAGCCGCCTGAAGGCGCTCGCCCGCCTGGAGCCGATCGCCGCGGTGGCCGAGGATCCCTCGCTGGTCTTCGATTTTCCGAGTCCGGAGGAGCTGCGGCCGCCGCTCATCACCCTCGACGGTGCTGCCGTCGGCTATGCGCCCGGCAAACCCGTCCTCTCGCGCCTCAATCTCCGGATCGATCCGGACGACCGCATCGCGCTCCTTGGCCGCAACGGCAACGGCAAGACGACGCTGGCGCGACTGCTGTCACGCCAGCTGCCGCCCATGGCGGGCACGATGACGACGAGCCCCAAGCTGCGCGTCGGCTATTTCGCACAACACCAGGTGGAAGAGCTGGAGCTCGACGACACGCCGCTGCAGCACATGTCGCGCGTGCTGCCCGGTGCCAAGCCCAGCGAAGTGCGCGCGCAGCTCGGCCGGTTCGGATTCTCGGGCGACAAGGCCGAGGTCAAGGTGCGTCATCTGTCAGGCGGAGAACGAGCGCGGCTGGCGCTGGCGCTGATGACGCGCGATGCGCCGCACCTCCTGATCCTCGACGAGCCGACCAATCACCTCGACGTCGACGCGCGCGAGGCGCTGGTTCAGGCGTTGAACGAGTACGGCGGCGCCGTCGTCGTGGTGAGCCACGACCGGCACCTGCTGGAGCTGACGGCCGACCGGCTGGTGCTGGTCGCCGATGGCACGGCGACGGAGTTCCCCGGCAGCCTCGACGATTACCGCGACTTGGTGCTGGGCGGCGACGCGGACGAAAACGATGCGGGCGCCAGACCGGTCAAGCGCATCAGCCGCAAGGACGAACGGCGCCGTGCGGCCGAAGCGCGCGAGCGCAGCCAGGCGTTGCGCAAGGCGGTCAAACAGGCCGAGATGGAGGTAGCGCGCCTGACGGAGCAGCGCCGCGAAATCGACCAGGCGCTGCTCGATCCGAACGCGTATGACGGCCCGCACAAGGGCATGGCCGTCGCGGAACTCATGAAGAAGCGCGCCGCAATCGAGCGTGAGCTGGAAGCGGCCGAGGCGCGCTGGCTCGAAGCAAGCGAGGCCCTCGAGCGGATCGAGGCCGACGCACCGTCATCGCGGCGCGCATAGCACCGTGACGGCACCATCGTACCGTCAGGTGGTAACGGGCATAACCGACGTCTCGATGCGTGCCCCGACTATTCCGGGTCGAATGAACATTGGCGCGATACCCCGGGGAACTCCGGGAGCCGTCACGAGTTCCCCTTGAAGCGCAGGCTGCGGGTTTTCCTGAAACGCGAGCGCGGCAGGACCACCGACGCATCAAGCCGCGCCGTCTCTTTATCGGCAGTTCGCAGGTGAATCATGGTCCGCCGAAACAACCCGTCGATGGACCGCCGCAACTTCCTCCGGACAGTCGGGTCCGCCTCGACGGCCGCCGTCGCGGCGACGGCGTTGTCGGTTGCGGCGACGGAGGAGGCGCACGCCTACGACCCCGGCGAGCAGGAAACCAGAGCCCGGTACCGTCCCGACAGTCCTTATGTGCAGGCCTTCTACCGGACGAACGGCTACGAGACGCTGAAGAAGGGCTGAGAAGCTCAAAGAGGAAGCGAAGGCGCCGATGCTCATCAAACGCATGAACGGCAGGCCTGCACGCCGAAGGCTGCAGGCTGTTGCGTCGAACTTGACCTTTGGGACCATCGACCGTCGCGCCTTTCTTCACCGATCGGGTGCGGCCGCCGGTCTCGCCGCCTTCGGGTCTCTCGAGTTCGGCACCGTGCGGAAAGCCAAGGCCATTCCGGCGCCGATACCCGGCGCTGCGGTCGAGATCCGCAAGAACATCTGCACCCACTGCTCGGTGGGCTGCACGGTCCTGGCCGAAGTGCAGAACGGCGTGTGGACGGGACAGGAGCCCGGCTGGGACAGCCCCATCAACCGTGGCACGCACTGCGTCAAGGGTGCGGCGATCCGTGAGGTCGTACAGGGCGAACGGCGGCTCAAATATCCGATGAAGCTCGTCGACGGCCGCTGGGAGCGGATCTCGTGGAATCAGGCGATCGACGAGATCGGCGACAAGCTGCTCGAGCTGCGCGAGCAGGCCGGCGCGGACTCCGTCTACTGGCTCGGCTCGGCGAAGTTCACCAACGAGGCCTCATACCTGCTGCGAAAGTTCGCCGCATTCTGGGGCACCAACAACGTCGACCACCAGGCCCGTATCTGCCATTCGACCACCGTCGCCGGCGTCGCCAATACCTGGGGCTACGGCGCGCAGACCAATTCCTTCAACGACCTGCGCCACGCCAAGACCATGATCATCATGGGCGGCAATCCGGCCGAGGCGCACCCGATCTCGATGCAGCACATCCTGGCGGGAAAGGAGATCAACCGCGCCAACCTGGTCGTCATCGATCCACGCCTCACGCGCACCGCCGCGCATGCCACGCTCTATGTGCGCATCCGCCCCGGCACCGACATCCCGGTGCTGATGGGCATCATGTGGCACATCGTGCGGAACGGCTGGGAGGACAAGGAATTCATCCGGCAGCGCGTCTACGGGATGGATCAGGTCTACAAGGAAATCGAGAAATATCCGCCTGACGAGGTCGAGCGCATCACCGGCGTATCCGGCGACCAGCTCGAGCGCGTGGCGGAAATGCTGGCCAAGCAGAAGCCGGCGACTCTCATCTGGGCCATGGGCCAGACGCAGAAATCGGTCGGCACGGCCAACGTGCGCGCCTCCTGCATCGCGCTGCTGCTCACGGGAAATGTCGGGGCGAGCGGCACCGGCGCGAACATCTTCCGGGGGCACACCAACGTTCAGGGTGCAACCGACCTCGGCCTCGACGTCACGACGCTCCCGCTCTACTACGGCCTGACGGAAGCGGCCTGGAAACATTGGGCCCGCGTCTGGGACGTCGACTACGAATGGTTCCAGGGTCGGTTCGACGAGGTGCCGGCGAAGGGAGACCGCAAGCCCCGCACGCGCAAGCAGAACATGGAAGCACCCGGCATCGCCTCGACGCGGTGGTTTGATGCGGTGCTGCTGCCGGAAGACCAGATCGATCAGGCGAACCGGATCAGGGCCATGGTCGTGATGGGCCACGGCGGCAATACCATTCCGCGCATCCCCGATGCCGTGAAAGGTGTCGAGGCGCTCGATCTGCTGGTCGTTGCCGATCCGTACCCGACTTCGTTCGCATCGATGTCGGAGCGCCGGAACGGCACCTATCTTCTTCCGGCCTGCACCTCGCTCGAGATGGAAGGGTCGCGCACGGCCTCCAACCGTTCGCTGCAATGGGGCGAACAGGTCGTGAAGCCGGTGTTCGAGTCGAAGACCGACTACGAGATCCTCTATCGCCTCGCGAAGAAGCTCGGCCTCGCCGACGACATGTTCAAGAACATCAAGGTCGAGAACGACGTGCCCAGCGCCGACGATCTTCTGCGCGAGATCAATCGCGGCGGCTGGTCGACCGGCTACTGCGGCCAGTCGCCGGAGCGCCTCAAGGCGCATATGAGGAACCAGCACAAGTTCGACATCGCCACGCTGCGGGCACCGAAGGACGATCCCGAAGTCGGCGGCGATTACTACGGCCTTCCCTGGCCCTGCTGGGGCAAGCCCGAAATCCGCCATCCCGGCTCGGCCGTCCTCTATGACACGTCGCGCCACGTGAAGGACGGCGGCAGCCCGTTCCGGGCGCGCTTCGGTCTGGAACGCGACGGCCAGACGCTCCTTGCCGAGGACTCGTACACGAAAGGATCGGAGCTGACCGACGGCTATCCCGAATTCACCCTGGGCGTGCTGAAGAAACTCGGCTGGGACAAGGACCTCACGCCCGAGGAGCTGGCGATCATCAACACGATCGGCGGCAATGCGCCCGATGCCGTGTCGTGGGCGATCGATCTTTCCGGCGGCATTCAGCGGGTCTGTCTGGATCACGGCGTCATGCATTACGGCAACGGCAAGGCCCGGGCGGTCGCCTGGAACCTGCCCGACCCGATCCCGGTGCATCGCGAGCCGATCTACTCGCCGAAGCCCGACCTCGTCGCGAAGTACCCGACGCGGCCCGATGAATGGCAACTCCGGATGCCGAATCTCGGCTTCTCGGTGCAGAAGGCGGCACTGGACCGGAACATCGCCGCGGAGTTCCCGATCATCCTGAGCTCAGGACGCCTCGTCGAATACGAGGGTGGCGGCGAAGAGACGCGCTCCAACCGATGGCTCGCCGAGCTGCAGCAGGACGCATTCGTCGAGATCAACCCGGCGGACGCGGCCGAACGCGGCATCCGGGATGGGCAGTGGGTCTGGGTGTTCGGTCCCGAGAACAACGCCAAGGCGCGCGTCAAGGCGCTGGTCACGGAGCGGGTCGGCAAGGGTGTGGCGTGGATGCCGTTCCACTTCGCGGGATTCTATCAGGGCGAAAATCTGCGTGGGCGCTATCCGGAAGGGACCGATCCCATCGTCCTCGGCGAAAGCGTCAACACCGTCACGACCTATGGCTACGACCCGGTGACCAACATGCACGAGGGCAAGGTCACGCTGTGCCAGATCCGGGCGGCCTGAGCCGGAGAGAACGCAATGGCCCGAATGAAATTCCTCTGTGACGCGGACCGCTGCATCGAATGCAATGCCTGCGTCACCGCATGCAAGAACGAGCATGACGTGCCGTGGGGCATCTTCCGGCGCCGGGTCGTCACGATCAATGACGGCAAGCCGGGCGAGCGGTCCATCTCCATGGCCTGCATGCACTGCACGGATGCGCCATGCATGGCTGTCTGCCCGGTCGACTGTTTCTACCGGACCGAGGACGGCGTGGTTCTGCACTCAAAGGACCTGTGCATCGGCTGCGGCTATTGCTTCTACGCCTGCCCGTTCGGCGCACCGCAGTATCCGCAGGCCGGCAACTTCGGCACGCGCGGTAAGATGGACAAGTGCACCTACTGTTCCGGTGGGCCGGAGCCGGACTCGTCGGCGGCGGAGTACGTCAAGTACGGCCGTAATCGCCTTGCCGAGGGCAAGCTGCCGATCTGCGCCGAGATGTGCTCGACGAAATCCCTCCTTGCGGGCGACGGCGAGATGATCGAGCAGATCTACAACGAGCGCGTCGCCGTACGCGGCTATGGCTCGGGCATGTGGGGCTGGAAGACGGCCTATGGCGAGACGACAGCGTCCTGATCGGGTGGACGGGACCGCAAGGTTGCGGAAGGAAGCCGCGATGAAACTGGGCATTCACGCAGTCCGCCTCCTGATGGCGACGCTCCTCCTCGCCTTCGTGGCAGGTGTCGACCCGATATCGGCGCAACAGCCGAGCGGCTCGAATCCGACGGCTGAGTCGGTAACGGAAGAGCAGCTCTTGCGCGAACTCGGCAAGCTCCAGGGTCGTCTCACGATTCCGAACCAGATCCTGGCGACGGTGGAGCAGCCGCAGGGACGAGGTTATCGCGCTTTCCATGAAGGCGCGCTGCCGTGGATCGGCGGCATCGCCATCCTCGGCATGCTTGTCCTGCTCGCCGTGTTCTACTTCCTCCGCGGACCGATCCGGCTGCAGCCCGGCAAGGACTCCGGCCGCAAGATCCTGCGCTTCACCGCCTTCGAGCGCTTCATCCATTGGACGACCGCGACCAGCTTCATCGTGCTGGCGATCACCGGACTCAATTATTTCTTCGGCAAGCGGCTGCTCATGCCGCTGCTCGGCCCGGATGCCTTCGCGGCGTGGTCGCAGTGGGCGAAATACGCCCACAACTTTCTGGCCTGGCCGTTCATGCTGGGCCTGCTGTTCATGATCGCCGTCTGGGTGAAGGACAATCTTCCGGACCGCTACGACGCCGCCTGGCTCAAGGCCGGCGGCGGTTTCCTCGGCAACGAGCAGCCGACCGCCGCGCGCTTCAATGCCGGCCAGAAGCTGGTCTTCTGGTCCGTGGTGCTCTTCGGTGTCGCGCTCTCGGTGACCGGCATCATCATGCTGTTCCCCTTCGCCCTGCTCGACGTCAACGGCATGCAGTGGGCCCAGTACGTGCACAGCATCGCCGCGGTTGTTCTGATCGCGATCATCATCGCGCACATCTATATCGGGACGCTCGGCATGGAAGGCGCGTGGGATGCAATGGGATCGGGCGAGGTCGACCTCGCCTGGGCGCGCCACCATCACCGTGCCTGGGTCGAGCAGCAGCAGGCGAAGACCCTGCATGGACCTCAGCTCGGCAAAGGTTCGGCGTCGGCGCCGGCCGAATAGCCCGCATCCCGGCCGGCTGCGACCGCTTTCGCGCTATGATTCCTCGTCGCGAGCCGTCGGATTGCCGGTCCACCGTTCGCCGACGAGGTTGGATCCCGGCTCGCCGACGCGCGTGCTCGACGTGGAGTAGATTTCGTAGGCAGGTTTCTGGAAAGCCGGCAGAACGAGGGCCGCAATCACGCCCACCACGATCGCCGCCACGATTCCGGACAAGATAACGCGCATGGCGTGTCCCTGCTGCAGGCCCGCCGCATCACGCCAGACGCGATATCGCGTCGGAACGGGCGACCGGCCGCAAAGCTTAAACCCGCCACGGCTCGGGAAGTTCCAGGCGACCGGCCCTGCTCAATGCATACCCACGGCTCGGCACGGCAACGCTCGGGCGGCCCGCCGCCCACCGGAACTGGAGTCTTTCCGCCACGTTCGAAGCTTGCATAACGGACTCGCGCGGAAGGTACGTCGCCATGACCGAGCGCCACGTCGATGTCGGCGTGATCGTCGCAAGAAAGAGGCTCGGAAGTCCCTGGGCGGACCATGCCTGGGTACCGCATTCCGTTCTTCCCGCCGTCCCTTCCGCCGCACCATGGACGTCGCTTGGGATGGATGGCGATGACGAACTCTTCTACGCCGGCCCCGCCGTGCTGACGCTTCATGCCGCCGAGACGGCCCATTACCGGGACAACCTCGCCTCCGGCCGGCCTTCGCTTTGGGTATCGCTCCGGCTTCTCGGTGCCGATGCATGCGAGATTCGCGGCGTGACCGCAAATCCTTACGAGGGCGAGGCCTTGACCGAAGGCATCGGCGGAATCGTCGAGGCGGTCCCGATGCCGACGGAGATCCAGGCCAAGGTCGCTGCGTTCTTCGGGATGTTCCATGTCGAGCGGCCGTTCATCAAGCGCAAGCGCAACCGTGCCGACCCGGCAATGCCCGGACGTCGGCGCGGGTCGTAGCTTCCCCCGCAGGCGAACGAATGAGCGAAGATTTCCTGTCACGCTGGTCGCGCCGCAAGGACGCGGCGCGTCGCGCCGACCGCAGCACGGCGCGGTCAGATGAGGCCGCGACGATCACGCCGGCGGCGCGGCAGCCGCAGGCCGACGATCCGGAGACGACGCGCGGTGCCGAACCTGCGCTCACGCCGGAAGAGATCGCGGCGCTGCCGAAGATCGACGAGCTGACGCCCGACAGCGACATCAAGGGTTTCCTGCGTCGCGGCGTCCCGGAAGGGCTCCGGAAGGCGGCCCTCAGGAAAATGTGGACGCTCGATCCCGCGATCCGCGACTTCGTGGGCCACGCCCGCGACTACGATTATGACTGGAACACGCCGGGTGGCGCGCCGGGCCATCGCCCGCTGGCGCCCGGCGACGATGTCGCCGCCATGGTCCGGCGCATCCTGGGCAGGTCGAACGACGCCGAGTCCAGCCGGACCGCCGACGCGAAACCCGTCGACAGCAGCGAAAGAGAAACCCCGGCCTCGCCGGAAGGAAGCGAGACGGCAGCCGATCCCGATGATCGGAAGGATTGATGAAATCGACCTGATACGCTCGCACGGACGTCGCTCACGCATCGTCGCGGCGCGCCTCGCGCGACGCGCTGTGCGCGTTCGCGTCAAGCATCAGGACGATGTGAAGGAACGACGCGCGAAACCGTCCGATCGTCTCGTTCGTTGAACATTCGGGCATGAGCGGGGGGCAGGCGCGTACAAGTGCGCCGGCGCGTGTCCGCAACCTGGAGATGATCATGCGCAAGATGCTTCTCGCCGCCCTGCTCGGTTCCACGGCCGTCATCGCCGCCGCGGCTCATGCCCAGACGAATACGCCGTCGGGCGCTGCGACCGGCCCGGCGGATCTCTGCCGGGAGCTGCTCGCTTACGCCGACAAGAAAGCCGCCGAGCCGCCGAAGAACGCGGCCGGCCAGGCGCCCAGTTCCGCCGCCGCCCCCATCGCGCGAACCGACCAACGTTCATCGGGCACCCAGGGCGGCGGGTCCGTCGGCCCGAGCACGTCGACCGATACGAGCAGCCAGGAATCCGCGCCGCCGACCACGCCGGTGACACCCGGCACCGCAGAGGCGGCCGCGTCCAGCCCGCACGCCACGGATTCCTCGAACGAACAAACGGGCGCCAGTCCGGCCGGCTCTGCCGAAGGACCGACGGCGTTCAGGCTCGCTGGCGGCGTGACCGTGCAGCAGGTACGCGACACGGTCAAAGGCGGTGACCGCCAGGCCTGCCGCGAAATGGCGCAAACGTTGCGGCGCGCCGGGGCGGACATGCCGGCCGCGCTCATGGCGCTCGCGGCCTACGAACCCGACCCGGCAAAGCGCCAATAGCGAAACCCGTCGCGGTCGGCTGCCGCCGACAGGAATGCCGCCCAAGATCAACGGGAATAATTCCTTGCGGCATGACTTTCGTTTTGCTTGATTGACCGGCGGGCCGTAAGGCTTCGTGTCGATTTTATTTTGACCTTCGTCAGACTTGGCAAAGAAAAGCCTGCGATCCTTAGGCCGCCGCGCCGGCAGCGAGGCCGAACACGAGGCGAGGGCGGTGCGGACGAAGGAAGGTTCGCCGTGAGCGCACAGCTGCTCGACAGACCGTCCCCGAACCCGTCCCGCGCCAGGGGCATCGGCCGACGGGCCGCTACACACGCGACGACGCCCGCGCGGCTGTCGCCCGAGAACGACTACTGGATGGTCGGCGCCTACTGGAAGGGTTTCGATCCGCCCGACCAGACGGCGCGGTTCCTCGAGGAGGGGATCTGGGAGAACGGTTACGACGACCGGCACGTCGAACGGGTCAAGACGATGAAGGCCGGCGACCGGATCGCGATCAAAGCCACGACGACGCAGCGGGTCAATCTGCCCTTCGACGCCGACGGGCATGCCGTGTCGAAGATGACGATCAAGGCCGTCGGCACCATCGTCCACAATCCGGGCAACGGCTACCAGATCGAGGTGGCGTGGGACCCGGATTTCGTGCCGCGCGACTGGTACTTCTATACGTACCAGCAGACGGTCTGGCGGCTGCGGCGGGACGATCCGCGGGCGCAGCGACTCATCGACTTCGCGTTCCATGGTGCCGCGCAGGACTATGCCTTCTTCATCGATCGCCGGCGACGCAGCGCCCCGCGGCCTGTCGAACATGGCGACAGCCGGCGCACCGGGCAGGCGATTCCCGATGGCGGGCCGCAAGTCCGGACGCCGGCATACACGGTCGCGGACATCCTCGCCGAAGGCGTATTCCTGGACGAGGCCGAGATCGAGCTTGCGCTCGACCGGCTCCGGTCGCGGAAGAACGTGATCCTCCAGGGCCCGCCGGGCGTCGGCAAGACGTTCCTCGCCCGCAAGCTCGCCTATGCGCTGATCGGCGCGCGCGACGACCGCGTCGCGATGGTTCAGTTCCATCAATCCTATTCGTACGAGGACTTTGTCCGCGGGTACCGCCCGTCGACGGATGGGACCGGCGGCTTCACGCTCGTGGACGGACCGTTCGTCCGCTTCTGTGAACGCGCTCATGAGGATCCGGACCGCGACTACGTCTTCATCATCGACGAGATCAATCGCGGCAATCTCGGCCAGATCTTCGGCGAGCTCCTCATGCTGCTGGAGGCCGACAAGCGCGGGGCGCGTCATGCCATCCCCCTCGCCTATTCCCGGTACGCGGGCGAAACGTTCCACGTGCCGGCGAACGTGCACGTGCTCGGCACGATGAACGTGGCCGACCGGTCGCTGGCCATGGTCGACTACGCGCTGCGCCGCCGATTCGCGTTCGTCACACTGACGCCGCAGTTCGAGAAGCCGCGCTTCCGCGCCTGGCTGACGGCGCGGGGGATGGATGCAGCGCTCGCCGACCTCATCGTACGGCGCATGGTCGCGGTCAACCGCATGATCGCCGAGGATCGCAATCTCGGTCCGTCTTATCGGATCGGACACAGCTGCTTCATCCAGGGACGCGCCGACTTCGCCGGCCTCGATCGGGGCTGGTACGAGACGATCGTCAAGACCGAGATCGCGCCGCTCCTCGAGGAGTACTGGTACGACGACCCGCACAAGGTCGCCGATGCCGTGCGCCGGCTGTTGGCGTGAACGGGAGCGGCGATCTTGCAACCGGCGTCAGCGACGTCATCGGCGCTGCCCGTGATCCCCATCCGGAATCTCTGGTACCTGCTTCTCTATGCCTGGGACCTGGCGCGGTACCGTGATCGTTGGTCGCTGGCGGCGGAAACGTCGCCCTCGCTCCTGGGTCTGCTCGCGCGCGTGCTCGTCGACACGACGCGGGACATCGCGCGGCGCGGCCTCGTGCAGTCCTACGTCCCGGAATCGCAAGCGGTGCGGGGCATACGCGGGCGCATCGACTTTGCCCGCAGCCTGAAGCACCTCTCCTTCCCCCACGGCGTCGCGCATTGCCGCTTCGAGGCGTTCGGCATCGATACCCTTCACAACCGCATCCTCTACGCGACCCTGCGGCGCCTGGCGCGGGATGCGCGCGTGACCGGCGGCAATGCCAGGGCGGCGCGCATGCTGCGCCGGGAGCTGATCGGCCTCGTGCGCAGATTCGACGGCATCACGCCCGTCGAGGCGACGACGGCGCTGTTCAACCGGCTGCCGGTCGGTCGTATCGAGGACCCGTATCCGCTGGCGATGAATGTCTGTCGTCTCGTGCACCGGCTCGAGATGCCGACGGAACGGCAGGGGCCAATGGCCCTGAGCGCGCTCATCCACGACGAGATCGCCCGCGACAGGCTCTTCGAGCGGTTTGCCCTCAACTTCTACCGCCTGCATCTGGGCGACGCGTTCGAGGCGTCGAGCGAGCTGCTCTCATGGCCCGATGCGTTCGAATGCCGTTACGCACCCGGCATGCGCACGGACATCACGCTGCAGTCGCGCCGGCCACCCCGGCGGCGGATCGTCATCGACACCAAGTTCTCGGCGACGACGCTTGCGTCCCCGCCGTTCGGCGACGCGGCGTTCAAGTCGGACGATCTCTACCAGATCTATGCCTATCTGCGCTCGCAAGAGGAAAAGGGCGGCGCGCACAGAACCGCATCCGGGATCCTTCTGTATCCGGTCGTCGGCGTGCATCTCGACGAGCACATGCTCGTACAAGGTCATCGCATCCGCGTCGCGACCGTCGACCTTGGCGCGCCGTGGCCGGACGTCGAGAAACAGCTGCTCGACGTCGTACTCGACTGGCCGGCGCACCCCACGACTTGGGATCGATGTGCCGGCGGATGTGCACCGACGTCAGCCGGAAAGAACCCGAATGCGGAAACAAGCTCGACGGCGCACCGGAAAGCCGACTCCCGGGTCTCATCCCTTCGGCGCATCCGAACCTGATTGTTTGAGGATCCCGCTTCCTATTCTTAGGGCGAAGGTCTCGTTCGAAAGCCCCGTAGGCGGGTAGCGGCGGCCGCGCGTACTTTGGCATGGCCGATCCCGAAACGAGGAGTTGGGAACATGTGGAAGCACGCCCTCCTCGGCCTTTGCCTGTCAGTCGTCATCACCATACCGGCCACCGGTCAGCAGATCTCATGCTCATCGCTGGAACGGTTCGGTCGGGCGACCTTCGCCATGGCCGACCGGAACGGTAACGGCGTCGTCGATGAAGCCGAGTTCGCGAGCGACGTCGCGGCCGGCTTCGTGGGTCTCGATTCCAACCTCGATGGATGGCTGGAGCCATCCGAGGTGACGGATGTGGAGCGCGATGTCTTCGTGCGGCCAGACGTCGACCGCGACGGCCACCTGTCGTTCGTCGAGGTCATGCGCATGAAGATGGCGGAGTTCCGACGTGCCGATACAAACCAGGACGGGGTTCTGATCGTCGAAGAGATACTGCGGTTCAACGCCGCACAATCGCCCGGGTGCTGACATGTTCAACGTCCGCAATCGCAAAGCTCTGGTGGTGACATGCGTCACCGCCATGGCCATGACGGGCCTCGGTTGCGCCCAGAGCCGAGGTCCGACCCCTGCCGAGCCCGCGCTCGGCACCGTCGGCGGTGCCGCCGCGGGCGGTGCGCTGGGTTCCCTGCTCGGCAGAGGCAAGGGGCGCACGGCGGCAATCGTCGGCGGTGCCCTTCTCGGCGGCATCGCGGGCAATCAGCTCGTCGACAAACCGGTCGAGCAGCAGCAAAGCGAGCAGGCGGAGGCCGCCCGCGACCGCGCCATGCAGCGCCAGCTCGACTACGAGCGCCAGAGCATGCTGCAGCGCGACGAGGTGGAGCGGCAGCTCCAGAAGCAGCGACTGTTCGAACAATGGAAACGGGAGCAGGGCTACTAACCGCCAGCCTCGCTGCTGAAGCCGCCTGACTCTCCGAACTCCGCCGCCCCATCGGGCAACGCCGACGTTGCGGCCGATCCGCCGTCCTCGGCCGCAATCGACGACGCCGAAGATGCGCGAGACCCGCGGAACGGGCTCGCGCATCGGCCTGACGGTCCGCCCCTTGCCCCGGCGCCGGGTGTGAGCGCGACTGTGAACGGCGTCACATCGTCCGGCCTCGCCGGGCGCTATGAACCGGCCGAAATCCCGCGAGCCCCGCGACGGCTCGGGTCAGACGAGGAGGTCAGCGAAAATGGTGCGCGACGCGCAAGGAAATGCCCTCACGGGGGCAACGACCGAGGCCGCATGGCTTTACGATCAGGCGGTCCACGAACTTCAGTGCTATATCAACGACCCCGTCGCAACCGTCGATGCCGCGATCGCGGCGTCGCCGGAATTCGTCATGGCGCATGTGCTGCGCGCGCAACTGCATCTTCTCGGCACGGAGGCCGCCGGCCTCCCGGCCGCCCGCGACAGTCTCGAGACGGCAGCCGCCCTTCCCGCCGACGAGCGCGAGCGGACGCACCTCGCCGCGATTCGCGACTTCGTCACGGGTGATTTCTTCGGCGGACGTGAGAAGCTCGAGGACATCCTCATCGCGCATCCGCGCGATGCGCTCGCGCTGCAGGCCGCGCATCTGTGGGACTTCTACCTGGGCGATTCCCGCAATCTGCGCGACCGGATCGCCCGTGTCATTTACGCGTGGAACACGTCCGTTCCGGGCTATCATGCCGTCCTCGGCATGTATGCCTTCGGGCTCGAGGAATGCGGCGACTACGCACGCGCCGAAGCCCTGGGGCGCGAGGCCGTCGCCCTCAATGACCGCGACGGATGGGCCCAGCACGCGGTGGCCCATGTCCTCGAAATGCAGGGCCGCACGGCCGAAGGGATCGCCTGGATGCGCGGCAACGTCGCGGGCTGGGCGACGGACAGCTTCTTCGCGGTTCACAACTGGTGGCACCTCGCGCTCTACCATCTCGATCGCGGCGAGATCGATCAGGTGCTTGCGCTCTACGACGGTCCGATCCGGGGCAAGCGTTCGACGGTCATTCTCGACCTGATCGACGCCTCGGCATTGCTGTGGCGGCTCTATCTGCGCGGTATCGACGTGGGCACCCGCTGGAACGAACTCGCCGAGGCGTGGTCGCCGATGGCGACCGACGCATTCTATGTCTTCAATGACTGCCACGCGCTGATGGCCTTCCTCGGCGCCGGTCGGCGCGATATCGTCGAGACGGTCTTCGATGCGATGGTGCGTCGCGTCGGCAAAGGCGGCACGAACGACGCGATGACGCGCGACGTGGGGCTGCCCGTCGCGCGCGCGCTCCACGCCTTCGACCGCGGTGACTATC